>Ga0307513_10001999_pt1 | contig 28789 bp, 28 predicted proteins | sample 15_EM_MG_FD_202174 | JGI IMG/M metagenome (GOLD analysis project Ga0307513, IMG submission 202174) | Populus trichocarpa ectomycorrhiza microbial communities from riparian zone in the Pacific Northwest, United States - 15_EM | ecosystem: Host-associated > Plants > Roots > Unclassified | place... | reverse complement strand
CTTAGCCACGGTCGACTTCCGCCTACAGCGCCGTGCGGAGTCTACATGGCGGATTTCGACCATGCCTTTTCTTCTCGGAATATAAAAAACTTCTTTGTGTTCTTGACACAAACACCCTCCACGCGCCTACCATCCACTTGCACACAAATTCCCGCCCAAACCTAGACCTACTGCGGGCTAACCACGTTTCCCTCTACGCCCTCGCCGATCATCGAATCCACCCCTGTCGTGGTTTCTGGAGCACGACTCCTCTTTGGAAGGCATGCGTCCGGAAGGAGCACAAGTCGTCGAGGACTTCGTGCCAACGCCAATTTTCTCCGGTCAAGTCCAGTTTAATACACCGAACGCGATCAGTTTCGCGCCAGCAGCCACCAGGTTTGGGACCCCCACACCCTACGGGACTCTTATGGCAGATTTTTCCACATCGCCGCGAGCCCTACGTGACTGGGACGATCTGTTATCAACCAAAAGCTTCACCCAGTTGGTCATAACCGTACGTGCTGAGCCCTTTCAGTCCTCCCCCTTCTTCAGCTCATCCACCCACAGTGGCCAGGTTTCAAAGGGGAGTGGAAGACCTCCATGAAGGACATCGTCGATGGCAAGGACTACGTCTCTCGTGCGGAATTGGCACGTTTCGTCATGGACAAATTCAGCACGTTCACGAACGTACGTATAGTTCCCTCCCAATAGATAGTGGGCGTAGGCTCACCTGGTCTGATTGCCTCAGAAGATGGGTGCATGCTCGTGGTCACATCCCGAATGGGGTCTCGACGAGTACAATATCAGGAACACGTGCCTCGCGTTCCTGTGGAGCCCTGCTCCCGGCGTATGGCAACCGGCCTTCCGTGTCAGGAATCAGCCCCGCGATATCAAAGGCGAACCCCTCATCCTGTAGAGCACCTTCATTACCTATTCTTTCGATTCATGTCCACCGCAGGGCTACACTCGAGGACCACTCAAAGACACGGGGATTGCCATATGATCATCACTCACACATCATTTTGCTCATGCATCGTGATTGTGTAAATCGGATGGCAGTAACCCTGAGAGACGTCGAGTGTTCAGCCCTAGCATTCGAACATCAGTATTTGGGAGATAAACGTATATTCGTTCTACGAGCACATTCATCGATTTTACATTGCGTCATCAAGTGACAGCGCGTTAGATTCGTCAAGACTGGTAACTTGGGAAAGGGGAGATTAAAACAACACCAACACTGGAATCGAAAGCAAGGGAGGCAGCATCGGGCACAAAAGGAGACTGGGTTAGAAGCCCTGAACCTCGAAGGATATTCCAACGCGGTCCAAGGATAATGTTAGAAAAAAGTGAAAGCAAACCGAAACAAGAAAACGACGAGCGCGAGTAAGAGGAGTTGCAATCGTGATATCGTAATCGTGACTGAAAGAGCTGATGTTCCGACGACGATTGAGACTTAACCGTAGAGACGTGAGCGGATGAGGAAGGAAACCGGGGCATAGGCGCATAGCATACGTAGAACAAGGCAACCGGAGGGCTTGTGATGGGCGTATGGATGTAGGGGGATGATGCGGGTTTAGAACCTAAGAAGGGGAAGTGGTGGTACTGGAGGAACGTTTTCAGCGCCACGGGTTCGACCGCCGGTTCCGGGGGTGGGTCTGCCACGGGGACGAGGTCTGCTAAGTCTGAGAGATTCGGCGGGACTAATGTGAACATATCAGTACATGGCACCCCAGTCCAGCTCAGGGATGGTTACTTACGTGTTTAGTGTTCCAGTGCTTGTATTTTCCTTGAGTTCAGAGGACTTTCCTGTGTTGCGCTTGCTCCAACCAAGAGCGGCCCTGCGGGTACTAGAAGTTACACGAGGGCGGATGGTGCGTTCGTTGAAGGACTTGTCGCCCTTCGACTTCTCGAACTCCAGAATAAAAGGCGAGATGGGGTTCAGGTCTTTGATCGCTGGTGCCGGGGTCCTTGAGTTGACGTTAACAGACTTCGGCCGGAGTGGTTGAACGATCTTGGCGACAGTGATGTCTGCGACGGTCTGTTCTCGTTTCTGCGGAGATGGTTGAGGTGACGCCGTTTCGGGTGAAGCCGACTTGACGGTCCTCTGTGGGTATGGCGAAGGGCGGGAATAGGTGCGGGAGCGGACACGGTGACAGCGAAGTTCAAGCGGAAGGGGTCCGTAATTCTGCTGAGAATGTTCCAACATTGCCTTCATGCCAGAAGGATGATGAGGAGGTTGGAAGGATTGAACAGCGAACAAGGAGAAGGGGGTGTCGAGCCAAACTCGCTTGCTCTCCGTGATCGCGTCGTCAGCTTCGTTCTTCAAAGCACCGTATTTCCTCATGGCGGTAATACCACCTTCGTCATCCCACTCAGTTTCTATACCATCAGAATCACCGGCGATGTGGACAGAGTGAACAGAATTATACACTGCAACAGGGATCTCGACTCCAGGGGCTTCGCGGAGATCAGACGAGCCAAGACCTTCCTCTTGGATGGTCTCATAAACGGAAGTCATGGAGTGGCGGACGTCCGAAGGGCGACGGCGATGACCATGTCCCTGACCCCTGACGCGAGTTCTTCCGTGTATAGGGCGGCTCATCGGGTGGGTGACATTGGATAACATGTGGCTCAGTTGTCCGACATCAATGCTTGACTGCGAGCCGCCGAAGGAGGATGCATCAGAGGACAATGGAGGGGTGTCAGATCCAGAGCTAGAGGTGGTACAAGTGCTCGAGCGTGAACGCCCGATTGTGCCAGGCCTTGGGCGAGTGAAAGAAACTTCTTGGGCTACACACAGCGATCAGAAAACGGGGCTTGGTCCTACGGGAAGAAGCGTACCGAACGAAGCCAATTCTTCACCGTCCGCGATGAGGCAGCTTTCTTCCAGACTCTGACGTTCAAGTAATCCTTTCCTCGCTTGGATCATCCTCTCGCCACCAAACTTGGTCGAAGTGACGGACGCGATGGATGGTTTGGAGATGATGATGGATTTGGCAGGGGAAACCTCTTCTTCCTTGGCAGGTTCAACTTCCTCAACGGGCTCCGGCTTAGGTAGAATGGCTGTCTTCGGCATGGGGGGTCGCTTCTTCTTGTCGCCCCTCTTCTCGACTCGTGCACACGGGGACTGTTGCATCAGTGAGCCCATGGAAACCCGACGGACCCGTCCACCACCAAGCATCTACGGAGGAGGTCAGACCCCATTCAAGATAAAATATTGAACGCTTACCGAAATCATCGTATCGTCTTCCCGAGGAGCATTATGTGAGCTGTCAATACTGATGATAGAAACAGGGCGGAAGTGTGACTGGACGGAGTAGCCTTCCGAAGAAACACTGGAATTCTCAAAGAACACCGAGTCTGTGCTCGAAACCCTCTCACTGCTGTCATCCATCAACGAGTCGCGAATGATGGACCTTCTTGTGTCCATAATCGAATCGAAGGCGGTGCGCTCCTGGTACTGATACTGGTCGTACAACCCGCTGTCGAAGCTCTGGTTGGGAGAAGCCGAGATCGCGCTGAGAGGAGCACCATGGTCAAACTCCGAGTCGAGCATCTTGTCACCTAATCCAGGTCGACTGAGCCTCACGAAAGAGTAGTCGCTGATCGTGGAGTCAATCGAGGGATCATTCCTAGAGTGCTTGGCCCAAGTGGCACGTCCGCCGTTGGCGCCGTGTAGAGCGTAGGAAAGGGCGACCGAGCTAACGCTTCCGCTGGAATCTCCCCTACGGTGACTGTGCCCATGGTGGCTGCGGTTGTACAAACTGACAGGAGGGGCGCCGCTGGTGGAAACAACGGAGTCATGAGCCCTGTGTCCACGTCGGACTGGTCCCATCGTCGACGGCTGCGACCTAAAGTAGAAGCTTGAAGCATCGCTGTCCACGCGGCTACGGCGTTTCTGGTACATGAACGAGAAGGTGTCATCAACGCTCATAGACATTGAGATGGACATGTCCTCCGAGGGTGGCCTGCTGTGACGAGCGTAGCCGAACGGATCCGGAGCGCCATCGTCGATAACCGAACCATAAGAGGACACCGAAGCAATGCTGAAGATCGAATCGTGCTTGTTGTGCTCGCGAGAAAAGCTGACAGGAGGGTAGAATGCTGGCCTGTTTGGACCAAACTCGAACCCACGACGGACTTCATCGAAAGAGTCAAAGCCGGCGAAGCTGGTGCGGGATTGTCCCTGGCTGGAGACTTGCGACGTGGCAGAGTTCCTCGAGAACTTGTCAACAAGGTCCTTGACGCTGCTGCCTGATTCGACACGCGAGCGCACTCGGGGGACGGCAACCTCGGAAGCGATCGGAAGGACAGTATTTGCCTGACCCATGATGGACTTGAGGACCGAACTGTCTTCCTCGACCAAGGAGCTTCGAGAATTGTTTCGGGAGTGATGGGAACGTGGAGGAATGATATCGGAGAGCGTCAATAGTACTTCGTTGACCTCGTCACTACGACTATCTTCCGAACGCTGGGAAGGGATGGGGCTACCTCCAAACTTGAAGCTCCTGTTGAGTTGACCGTCCGAGGGTCTGGAGTTCTTGGATGAAGCGAGAGGGTTACCAGGACGCTCCCGCACGATATCGGCGGAGGGGCTATCCATGGATAAGCTCAGGCGGCGGCAGTACTCCTCGTCATCGGAATGAATGGTATCGTGCGATTCAGAAACGCCCATATCATCCGTCAAGAAGCCATCCACAGTTGCAGAAAGCCCCGTGGCTGAGGTTGGAGGGTCCTGGATATCGGTTGGTAGGGCCGGAACAGGTGGAACGTCCATGGTGCTATCGGGGAAGCTGTATCTCAAATCGATCCTGGCAGGAGTCCTGAAGGCATTCTCGAGTTGTTCAACGAAGCTGCGTCGGTCAGAAGCGCCCGACTCGTTGAGGATGCGGATCTCTCCAGTGAAATCGAAAGATTTCTTGGTGTCCTCGTCAGAGGTGAGATCGGAATCGCTAGAGGTAGAGTCTGCATGGAAGACCTGTGCACAGAAGACAGGAATAGGCTCGACCGGGAGGATAGCAGTATCGGTGAGAGCGGGAGGGAGGGGAGGGTCCTGGGAAACGATTTGAACTGGCATACGAAGATTAGAGCTGGGAGTGGAGATGGCGGTGAACTACCAACCTGGTTCGGTGAGGGAGAACGTATCCGTATGCTCCTCGTTACTCGTCAAGATGAACTGTAACTCCCGCGGAATGTCCGAATCGGGGTCCTCAGGGTTAACATCCGGCAAGCTCGTGCTTCCCATCGTTCCTCGCAACCCCAACTCAACCTTGGTCTCTGACGCCATGGGGATACCGAACAGCCTGTTACTATCCAGCGACGACTTATTCCTCGAGTGGTTACGAGTGAAAACGGGGGCAGGAGCCGGTCCGTCCAGAAAACTGGGCCCATTGCGCGAAATCTTGTTTGGTCGCCGTCCGAACGTGGAAGATGGCACCTGGGGAGGTTCATTTCCGTCCGACGGGGTGCTAGGTCTCAATTCTGTAGTTTTTGTCTCGGGCGAGCTCTTGGTACTCTTCGGGTTGCTGGACACCCTGTTTTTGGGAGGGTGTAGGGGTTGGAAGACCGGGGGTGGGTCAAAGGGCATTGGTGGACTCAAGGTGCGCTTGTGGGTGGGACGAGCTGAGGGAAGGGGTGCCTTGACCTTCTTAATCGGCGAGACGTTCCAATTGAGATCCTCCCAAGGAGAGATGTGCTGGCCAACCAAGTGCTCATTGCCACTTCGAGGTTTCTTTATCTCCACCGGAGCCGCATCCAATTTAGGGCTTGTGTTCTTCCTAGCAGCGTATGGACGAAGGGACGCAACTGAGGACGTGGTACTCGCACGGTTGAGGAGACCCATCCGCAACGGGCTTCCGGTAGCGGTCCTGAGGCGTTTGGCATGTGTCAATGGGCTCTCCAAGGTAGTAGTAGATTCGCGGTTGGCGAGTGAACGTTGGACTGAGGTAAATGGTGAAATATCTGGGGTGCATGGAGTAGCTTCCAAGTCCAGTCGATTGATCAGCGAGGCGAGATCGTCGGTCGCGGCATCGAGAAGAGATATAGACATAGCACCTTAAAAATGTCAGCTAGATCTCGTACCTAAAGAAGGATCTATCCTTACGTTCCACATTGCCATAAATTCCTTGAGGACGAGGTATGCTGCTGAGCATTTGTTCTGACATTGGTCTGGGTCGTGCTCGTTTAATAGGTGTCTCGAGAGTCTCGAGGTCACTAGCATGGCCATGACCATCGCTGGTGGCAGTTTCGATGTTGACAATCGGACCCTCCTTGGAAATGACAGACGATCGTTGTGACTGAACCTCGGGGGATATGGGTCGACTATTGATGTCAACCTCTGCAAAGAGGTCGCTGACCAAAGGTCGCTTCCTGCCTTCTGCTGATCTCCTGCTCCCCTTCTTACTAGTACCATTGAGGACAGTGTTCGAGTCGGTGCTGTTCCTGCGACGTTCCTCGCGGTCTTTCTTCCTCATCTCCCTGACGGTCTCGAGTCCGTCTTCGTCCCATTTAACTGATGCAGAGCTGGAGGAAGACCGAGACATTCCAGATGCAGTCGATGGAGGGCGGAGTGAGGATGAGTTGGATATGGTAGACGAGGGACGACGAGAGGTTAGCAGGTTGAGGCTCATGGTTGAGCTAATCGAGGTACGCCTGATAGTGCCAGTGGGCGGGCGTTCCTCCTTGGCATCAGTGGAAGACGTGGCAGTCGAGGTAGTGGAACGAACTGTTCCGAAACGGAGAGAAGATGGAAGTCCGAGTCCAAGGACACTCTGCTTCTTCCCAATGGTCTTAGGGACGTTGTCCTCTGGCGGAATCTCGAGTGACACCTTGGGGATATCAACCTCGCCGATCGATCCGGCCTCGAAGCTGCTGGTAGAAAGTTTGACAGTACCACCTCTCGCCTTCTCCTTAGCGGCCTTCTTCTCTGCAACCTCCTTCTCCTTCTTGCTCTTTTTACTTTTCTTCTTCTCAAACCCTTCTTCTTTTTCTGCTCTCGCCTCCTTCTCGTCAGCTTTAGGTTGAGACCAACTCGCGAGCCTGGCCATAGACCTCATAGACTTCATCGCACGGAAGGCAATCGAACCTGAAGCAGGGATCTCTCGCTCCATAGGTGGAACAAGAAGTCCAGACGCAGGCGTACTGGACCTTCCCTCGACTGGGGAAGTAGCGGAAGGCTCAGGTTCGATATGGAGTAGCGGAGCCAACAAGGTCTGCGAGGGGTTCGTGCCAAACGAATACGGTGGGTGTGGGTGCGATGCAGAAGTGGGAGAGGACAACATGATTCCGGAATCGAGGGAGCCAAACCTGGCACGCAAGGATTTCTTTTCCAGCTCTGGGGCTGAAATGAACGATCGGAACCAGGGATCAGGGGTTGCATTCTGGGATATGAAAGGATTCTTACATTTACTGCGGAAGGGCTCCTTTTGCTCTTTCGAGTCTCTGCGGCCCCGACCAATGCTCCACCATTTCTGGTTCTCGTCGACCTTTGGCTTGAGAAGATGCTCGACAGGTTTGGCCCTAACCGAGTTCTCCTTGTCCTTGGACCTGGACTTAAGGATATTTGTAGACGGCTTGGGTTTAAGGACGTTCTCCGAAGTCTTGGGCTTGAGCGCGTTAACGGAGGCTTTGGGTTTGAGAACGTTGTCCGTATTCTCCTCGCCGGGACCCCAGGCGACAGCGTCAAGACCGAGACGCGACTTCTTCCTCTTGATGAGAACGATTTCTTCGAGGTCGGGATCTTCAGTATGGTCGACGTAGATTTCGTAACCGCCCCGGCCAGCAGAAGCAGTTCCTCCAATACGTCGGACGACGTCCGAAAAGTCACTCTGGGAGCGTTCTTTATTAGTCTTAACAGCACCGAGCAGTCCAAGCTTTGACTTCTTGGGAACAAGACGCTTCCGGGAAGCATTGCTTGTTGTGAGCGGGCGAGGGGCAAGAGGCGAGGAAGTAGATGGAAGGTTGAATGTGTTGTAAGTGGCGGACGTGCTAGCGTCAGAGGAACCAATAGCAGATGGGGTGGGGTTGATGAGGCGGATGGTAGGAACAGGTTGGGGAGGAGTATCAACTGTCGCAGAGGCAGGCTGCGTAGGACGAGAAGATGCTGGTAGGGGAATGGAGAGTGTTGGGAGAGTATTGCGCATCGTTGCTATTGGTCGTTACAGGTGATGATGATCAAGTTGAATGGAAAAATCGTAAAGCGGAAATAAAGCAGTTCCTTGAGGATTCTTGAATTTCGTTTGGTGCAAAGTTGATTGTGATATTCGTAGATTCGTGCAAGCGGCCTTTCGTGATATTCTTGAGGTAGGCGCGGTTCGCAACGCCTGGGACGAGCGTTGAGACGAAGGACGGAGAAGAGAGTGGGAGTCCTCACCTTGCTCTTAACGATAGCAAGTGTGCAAAACAACGCGCGGCCAGTAATAGGCTTTGCAATCGCTTTGGAAAGTACTCGAGGCTATTGTCCAGCAGGGACGAAGACGAAGGCGAACGGCGACGACGAGGAAGGGATTTGACGCTCGAACCAAGTTCAACTTTCGACCGACGGATCAATTCCAAAATACGCGCCCACAACCAAACACGTCCGCGTCAGTCACGTGCTGTAGCGCAAAATGTCCTCCTCGGAAGACGATTCGGATGTCCCAGAGCAAGTATCCCTCTCTACTTCTAAACGGCAGGTTATCGGACGCAAGAGAGACGTTGCGAAAGAGCTTGCCCAAGCGAAATCGAAGCAGAAGGAATATAACCGGGAAAGGGATCGTCAACTGAAGGATCAGTCCTCAAAACAAAGAACACAAGTTATTCCTGATGAGGAGGAGAGCCCATCCGCAGAGGTCGAAGAGCCAAAAGACCCTCGCCTCCTCCCGGATCGTCTATTCGCTGCTGCGTTCAACCAACCATCTCCATCACCCGGACCATCTGTTCCCGAGGACGCACCTCGCAAGGCTGGGCAGAAGCAGCGGAAGCGCACTGATCTGACACCAAAAGACCGGATCATTGGGCAAGCATTTCGCCCACCCCAAAAAGCATCTAGCTGACTCTTGTGAGCAGTTCCCGGGCTGTCCGGACACTCTCCAAAGCGTCAGATCGAGCGGCGGCCAAGCGTGCACTCCCCTCCTCTTCTATCGCCAAGTTTTCCTCACGGGCGCTGAACACAAAGGGAGCCACATCCTTGAGTCGGACTCAGGGATGGCAGCGAAAGGCCGGTGAGTGTGTTCCCGGATCCTCCCGCACGATAACCTGGTGAACGAGAAATTCCCGCAGCGAACACGGGTGTCATGAAAACGACGAATGGACCAGCAGCACATTTTGTACGGACTTAGTGTATTGTGAACAAACGCTGCATCTTGTCGCTCAGATCACCTCTTGTGGGCTCCCTCTCTCCAAGTGCCATGATGCGGAGCCGAGACCCGCCTTGGATGGGTGAGACGAAAAGGGCCCCATGACCGGGTTTCGGATCTCAGATTTCATTTCACAGCCTACTCACTGCGTACGGCGTTTCGTCCTTAGTCAGAGTGGCTGGCGACCCGGAGTGTCTCAAATGGCTGAGTCACCGGTGTCGTATGCGTACGTCTCGCGCACTCTACACCGATGAGCCATTATTAGCCGCGTCTGGGCTTGTGAGAAAGCCATAATGTCGGATTTAAAGGAGCATTTAAGCGGCTTGACCCTTTGGGATATCTCCGTAGATCTAATCCCCCACCTTGCCCCGTACACGATCACATCCGTCCATTCTCCCTCCGTCCGGATACACTCATGCAGTGGGTTGCGAGCCAGAACCAAGGGACTCCCCCGACGGACTTCGTCGGTGGTTTCCAATTTCCACAAACGTAGGTCTCTGCCCTTGTGTGCCCCAGGTGGGCTGAACCGATAAACTGAAACGCTTTGCAGGGGAGCACCGTCAGTGCTTTTCACCCCTCCTCACTATGTTTACAGGACTATGGCTCAGAATCTGCTTTCGCGTTGGCAGCCAACAACAGACTGTAACGATCACAGGTCCAGGTGCCACCGATATCCAGTTCGTATCGACACCAGAACACGACTACCAACACCCGTACGCGACTTTCTTACCCTTTTCTTGCCTCGACTGATCATTTTACAGGTATTTCCCAGAGTGCGCCCATTCCAACAGTTTGCTACTCCGTGTTCTAACCCGAAATAGGCCAGGTTACCCCGACGGAGCAAGGCAACGCGCAACATCGGTGCAGACCACGTATACGCGCGTCCACAAGACGAGCCACAGTAGGAGTCGGCGGTCTAGCGAGGGGCGTAACAAACTTCAGAGTTCGTTGCTCTCTTTCCCCCAGATACCCGACACTCAGATGGAACCCTTTTCCAGAGATGCCCCGACCAAACCACAACAGTCCCGGGCCGTCCGAGCAAGCACCTCCCCAACACTACCAGGTACCACAACAATACATTGGACCTTCGAACCTTCACGCCCCAGTACAACCCCCTGCCCCGCAGCAGAAGCCCGCCCACAGTCCGCGGATATTCCACTACTCGAAATGTACGGGAAGGAAGAGAGCCGTATGTGTACGTGTATTCGGAAATTCTCGTTCCTATTCCTTGAGCTAAACCTGACGCTGACCAATACCGTACCCGTTCAGGTCGGAATCAACTATGCAGGGACGGCTAGAGAACTGAACGGTTGTGTGAACGACGCCAAGAATGTTCGCAAATTCCTCATGAGTGGGTTTTGTACGTCCAGTACATATTGCGGCCCCACTCACACCTGGCAGGGAACTGGAATTTCAAGTCAGAGGACATCTTTGTCCTGACGGACGATACTAGGGATCCTAGACGACTCCCAACGAAAGCCAATATTTTGGGCGCTATGAAGTGGCTGGTAAAAGATGCCAAGATGCACGACTCGCTCTTTTTCCATTGTAAGCAAGCTATTTATACCCCACATCACAGTCTGCTCATGTTTTTTAGACTCTGGTCATGGGGGGCAGATCCGCGACACGGACGGGGACGAAGTTGACGGATATGATGAAGGTGAGTAGAGAGAATCGTAAAGAGTGTCCGCCCCTAACAGCTCGTCCCAGTCATCTTCCCTCTTGATTACGAACAGAGGGGTGTGGGAATAATCACTGACGACGTGAGTGAACGAGGCTGCTCTTCTCTCCTTTGATGATCTAAGGGGGAAGGTCTAGGTGATGAATGACATGTTGGTGCGCCCAATCCCCGACGGTTGTCGGCTTACCGTAAGTCACTCCCGTTCTTCCAGTTGAAAACCGGTCAATTGACTTGGAGTAAAGGCCCTCTTCGATGTAAGCAATATAGCACATTATTTTTGTGAAGCGCCGACTGACGTGCGGTCTCACCGCTAGTCATGCCATTCAGGCTCGGTTCTTGGTGCGGCGTTTCGTCCCAACGTTGTCGGCGATTCCCTAACTTATCATACTTTCTAGATCTGGTGTACCTCGTAAGCATGACGAGATGCGCCAATTGCTGATTCTAATTCCATCTCCTCCCAGTACCACAGCAACGGGCGACTCAAGAGCAGTGAGGTATCTAACAGGTACCGTAGGACGAAATCGTCTGCCGGGGACGTGGTGAGTCAATTGATCGTTGCCGCCGCGAACGGAACGCACGTCAACTTAACTTTGATAGATTTCGTTCAGCGGGTGCAACGACAGCCAGACGAGCGCTGACGTGGTGAAGAACGGGCTAGCCGTGGGCGCGATGAGTTACGCATTCATGAGGTGTCTTGGTGCGTTCCTAGTCAAATTACCCCTTCAGGGAGCGGGCGAACTAAATCCGTGACAGACGCGAACCCGAGACAGTCTTATCAGGATTTGCTGAAGAGCGTTCGAGAAATCCTGCGGAAGAACTATAGTCAGAAACCCCAACTCTCGAGTTCACATAAGATTGTACGACCTTCAGCCCACCACCACTTTGTCAATTACTTACTCTGATTCCCCTTGGACAGGATACAAACATGCAGTTCGTTCTTTGATCACGACCTGTCACGGAGAATTATCCTTATACTATTGCCACTGTTTACGGAGAAATTTCCGTGATGGGACAACTATGTTTTCTTGTCTTATACTGTACTTTCAATCGTGACTCATGTTATAATCTGTGCCGATGATTTTTGTGTTTGCAAGGACGAGCCGTGTGTTTACACCCACGGCAGTAGGTCTTTAGATTTACCCTGTAATCGTACAATGATGGCTTTAATAAGCGTTCCTTGTTCTGTTCGCCTTCAGAACTAATCAAATGGGAGTAGGGGCGGGGTCTGCTGCCTTCAAAAGGAAGAAGTCCGCTCCAACAAGTTTTAGACCGTACTTCTCTCCGAAAGCTACAGCATTCCAACTTCTCCTCTGTTCCCTTTCCGCGCCATGTTCCGGGGCACTGGCAGGAATCTCGTAACCGCCAACTGGTTCCTCAAACAACAGGAACACTGGAACGAGGGATCGTGGGATCAATCAGGGGACTTTCGTAACACTGCTTACCATAGCGATGCAGGCCAGAACCAGGACCAGGGCCGGGAGGTCTGTATGGCGTTGTGGCAAACTTCGGCTTCAAGGCGGCCAAATCGTGGGTTTCGTTAGTTGATCCTTGGGGTGCAGACTTGATACCCGAAATCTAATCTCACACACAAGTGAATTCTGAGGACGTGCGCGAGCGGATTAGAATTCCTTACTACCCAATGCCTGAACTGGCCGTACTTAGGGTCCACTCTGGATGGGGCATCTGGATCTGTCATCACGAGTGTGTACGACACCTCCTTGGTGAGGTCGGCTCCCTCGCCGGTACTATCCGCGTTTGCAAAGGGGAGGTTCATCGGGCTGATCACGACGTCAGGTTCGTCGAGGGTATCTTCCCTAAGTAAAGTGTTTCCAGTTTCAACCTCGTGTCCTGTGGGATACACAATGGAGAAGAAGAGGGTCGGGGTGAAGCTGGGAGGAATAACATCTGGGATGATGTTTTCCCGTTTGAGAGCGACCACGATTGAGTCCAGTGGGGATGTCATGAGATAGATAAAGCCTGAGAGGGAGGTAGATAAGTACCCCACACTCGTCAGTGAAGCGGAGGATCACCGGGCCGCATAGTGATCCGGCTTGTAAGGGATCTTTGATCCCGTTCTAGCTTCTCACGACTCCCAAGACGAACTTCACCATGACCTCCGGAAAGAAAGCGGAAACAAAAGTCGCGACCTTGAAGGGCCAAGAAGGTAAAGAACATCTCCACAGACCGATTTCGATAGACTCAACTGTCTTGATCAGCCGAGGACACGGTCTTACAGTACCTAAAACGCGTAAGTGGGGCCACGAGATTGCTCTGCCATGGGTGCACGCCGAACATTAATTCTCCAGATGAATCGCCCATTTGGCGCTGTGGATGTTTCTTCGAACCTGAAAGGAGCCGTTCCGAAGACGGCGACTCAGAAGATCCTCCTCGCCCTCTCCGAGAAGGGAGAAATAACGCAAAAGATATACGGTCAGTGTTTTTCCACCCCATGGATATCTCACCGCATATATCTACCTCTTCCTAGGGAAATCCACATTTTTCGTTTATAATCAATCGAAGATCGAGAATTTGCCTGCAGAGAAGCTTGTTACACTCGAGGCACAGCTGAAGGACGTCGAAGAAGAAAACAAGCTCCTCACGGCGGAGGTCAAAACTCTCTCAGCAGGTACCTGGTTCGGTGAACCCTCTATTACCGTATGAACCTCTGAACCCGCCATAAGAATTAGCGAAAATTAAGTCCACCCCCACAAATTCAGAACTGGATGAACAGGTGGTACAGGTAGAAGAAAAGGTGCGCATACAATCGTCCTCAGTTTCATCGACCGCCTCTTTTCATCCAAACGCGGGTCAAGATCGCTATGACCCTCAAATACTTGGAGCCATTGAGGGCCGGCTCCTCAATCATCTCGGCATCCGAACTCTCTCAGCTTGACGAAGACTGGAAGAGGTGGAGACAGGAATGGGTTAAGAGGAGGAAGATCTTCAATATGTATCATTTCATTCAGCCATTTTCACATCGCGGACACGTGCTAACCCTATCTAGGCTCAGAGATATCACCCTGGAAGCAACGGGTCCGAAGGAGGCGGCCGAACTTCTTGACGACCTCGGCGTCGAGCTGGACAGCCCGGAACACGCTCAACTTGAAAGGAGTCACCTCTGCACTCGGGCTTCTGGGTCTCGTAACTGATAAAGTGTCTATTATGGTCTCTTGTTGCTTGGTCATCTACTCACTTGTCGCCGCTATCCGTTTTGTGCCTCGATTCTGTCCGTGTTCCCATGAGATAAACCCGATTAATTAAGCAAGCTCTATGGATATAGGTAGTAAAAACGTGTTGTGGATGAATCAATTCCTATTTCCTTAAAACGTGTGGGCTGACATCGTCGTGCCTGATCAATGCCTTCCACAACTGTCGCCAGGACAGCGGTGAACCCTAGAATTTGGCAGCGGTCAGAGACCATCACATTAACGAGGATGTGAACGATCACCTCGTCCCTTTGCATGACCACGAAACTACCTTCAACGTCGCCATAGACGAAGTTCTCTACGGTCACCCATCCCTTAAACCTGACCTTACGCCGATCCATACCGCCAACTCGCAACCTCAGTTGTGCGTCGGACTTGTCAGTAACCTGAGACACGGGATCCGATACCCTGCACTTGACGTTGAAGCTCAATAAGCTCTCATGTATGAGCTTCATCATAATTCCGGCCCCGAGTGAACAGTAGAACCTTGTTAGACATGGAGTATACCTTGTTCCGGATTGAGTCTGGGACTATGGAGGGTATTCGTTAGTTAGGCGTGTGGTTTGAACAGTTGAATAGTCGCACTCACGAAAAGAAGCAAGGATTGCGTAAACTGGGAGTTATGAACGGTGGCGGATCCCATGATCTGATCACCATCCACGTCGATTTTCCCCTCACTCGCGAAACGGTCGGTATCTGGACTCAAAGTGGGTTGGCCAGGACTTACAAGCGTTGTGGGGTAGCGATCTCCAGGTCTCCCGCGTTTCGTAACGATTGAGTTAGCCTCTGCGCCAAAGCGATGGGACCTTGACTCGCAACTTGACTCGCGCTTCTCTGGATTAATCTCGAGATACCCAAAGGATAACTGAGGAGACTAACCGTGACACCCATGCGTGCTGAATAGCACCCGCTATTGTCAACCTCTCGTCTGGGTTGATGTCTAACAGTCGCGTTATCAAGCCTGGCCCCGCTCAATACGACATAAGTGGTAGCGATACTGAAACGCCGTACTGAGCACCGTCGGGGACAGTCTGTTCCAGGGATCCTTGTCGAAGATCTCGCCGTTCGCATAGGCGCAGAACTCGAAGCTATTATCGGATGGCTCGTCCCAGGGCGTATCTAGGATGTATCGGCGGGAGCGACCCACACGGTGAACAAGGTGACTCACTTCCAACAAGCATGGTAAAAAGGATGACGCCGATCCCCCAGACATCGATTGGCTCTGCCTTGTAGGAAGTATTTCCAGCGAGCTTTAACGTGTTTAAGGCCTTGTGACACTGGAACGCGTATAACCCACTTACTTCAGGAGCTATATACGGCAAACTCCCACACCGTTCACTCAGCAGGCGTGTCTTCCCACTCTCTTTGAGTTTGTAAACAGAGCACAGGCCAAAATCGGATATCTTGAGAACACCTGCTGCGTCGAGCATAATGTTCTCCGGTTTGAGGTCACGATGACAGACGCCTTCTCTGTGGATATAGTCCTGGCGATGGAAACAATTGAGTTGGATGTAGATCGTTGCTGGGGGAATGGCCAAACCATTCCGGATAAGATCTGTGTGAAGTAGTAATGGGCAATCTCCTCGTCTATACCGACGTCTGGAGCTGTCCTCGTTGATCAATTGGAGGTCAGGAATATATGGGGAGGCCCAATACCAATTTTGTCAAAGAGATCACCACCAGCGGCAAGCTCTAGTAGCATGTAGATGCCAGGATGGTACCGAGATCTTCCACTCGCCTCAACAATAATGGCGTTTATGAACTCGAGGACGTTGGCGTGCTTTAAGGCTGAGTGGACCTGCATCTCCTTCTCTATCATCTTGCGATCGTATGGTTTCGTTTCAGGCGTTAACGTCACCACTTTGCATGCTGCCACCCGATGTTCTTCAAAGTGAACCGCACGGAATACACTGAGCATGGAGGTAAACGATACGGGACGCGGGATGTTAGCGATTTCAAGTGTGGCATTGTTCCCGAAAGGTGGCCCTTACGTCGAGAAACCTCCGCCACCAATTTGCTCGACAAGGTCGTAACCTTCGGAAAAAACCGATAAGTCTTACGCGAGAAGGTACCCGAAAGCACCTGCGCTCACCTGTGACCTTTGGGTATTTCAGTATCTTTGACATCCCAGGTAAGTGAGGCGGCTGAGCCAGTCAAAGAGATTCGGGGTTAAGACGCGTCGATCACGTGGGTACCAATCATCCACCTTCGGCACCTTCCGTAACTTGGCAAACAACCGAAACTGAAGCGACAAGTCGCCGCCGTCGCATTCATCGAGTTCGCCACACATTTTCAGGATTACTACTGCAGGATGTCTGGGCGGCCCTCGAAGAGATACCGTCGGGAATATGGTGAGAGATATTCTACCGCTGCCATCGGTGAAAAAAACCTGACTTCCGCTTTTTGGTCACGACAAATTGCTCTCATGAACATGGAATTACGCCCTGACCGTCCTCATACGATTGATGAATGGGCATACCTTTCCCCATGACCAGACCAACATTCGCGCTCACGGTCAAGGGGAAGGGAACGCGATATACCTCACTCACCTCGAGAAGAAGGCTCGAAAGCTCGTCACCGTCGCCCCGACTCCAAGGATCGCGATTTCTCACCGAGTGGCAGTGTATGTCTACATTGTATCGCATATAGAACCGTTGGCTTAAAGTCATGTTAGCGCCACCACCACCGAGGACGGGGGCGGGAAAGAAGCCGGACTCCCCGGGTAGGTTGTGTGCCCCTGCGGACCTAGTCCATACCTAAGTGGCATTTATTGTTAGGTGCGGTCGGCCAGTCCGCCAAGGTCCCGGGACAGATCGCGTACGGATGCTCCCAAAGAGGAGAATCGATCGCCGTCCACCCTTTCACGCAAGCGGAAACGGAGACACCGGTCACGTTCCCGTTCCAGTTCAGACTCTCGCAGCTGGTCCTCAGACTCTTCAGCTTCACCTTCGCGGTCCAGGCGTAGATCAGATAGGAAGCGGCTAAAAGATAGAAAAAGAAGACACGGGAGGAAACGGAGCAAAAACCGTGATCAGAGTGAAACGGATGTTCGGAGAAGTGTTCTGACTGGAAAGAAGGTGTGTTGCAATTTTCATTCATTACCCATCGCAACGATCCCGGATTTGACCTGAGGCGCTTTCCATTCCGAGCAGATCAGGTTGAAAGTGCACAAGGATGCGGCTGATCTTGAGAGGGATAGCAACAGGGAAGAATTGTTACAGTTTTTAAACTCTTCATATGAGTAGACCCGCTCCAATCTTTTGAGTACTTTTCGTTCGCTCTTCTCAGCGTCACGTCCGGACGTAGCCGTAATGGAGCATCATCATGGGGCCGAGCGTTGCCTGTCCAACCGCACGATCACCGCTCTGTGCCGCAACCATTTTGCCCTTCGGCCTCTTCGACCACCACCCCCAACACCCCCCGGTCGTCCCTCTCGTTTTTCCCTGCCCATCCACCTAGATCGAGTCGAGTCACATGGCGTCTCCAAAGCCCGCCGTCAATGGGCCGAAGAAGGCACCCTATCCGTTCTGGTTGGGAGGTATGTGTTACCTATATGCATGGACGATCGCACCCGCCCCTGATTGTCCTCGTCAGGTGTTGCTGCGACTATTGCGGCGTCCATAACCCAGTAACCACCCTAGATCCTCTCGCCTGAATCGGCGTAGTTGCTAATGACGTAATATCGTTTGTAGCCCGCTCGATCTCACCAAAGTCAGACTCCAGGCCTCTGGAGACAAGGGGATGATACAGTCCTTGAAGAAGACGGTGCGAACGGCGGGTGCGTATCTCCACCAGTACTCGTAGGTATTGGACTGAGGATGCCATCGGCTTTCAGGCGCCCGAGGGCTTTTTGACGGCATTACCGGAACATGGATGCGACAGATGAGTTACTCTGTCTGCAGGTTCTGGGCATACGACGAGAGCAAGAAGCTGCTTGGCGCTGGTATGTGATATACAATCCTTTTTCGTCGCATGCCGCACGTTTACTGGTTCCAAGGTTCTTCCGCGCCCCCTTGGAAATTGGCGCTGGCCGGGTGTATGGGTGCGTGAGACAATTGTGCTGATTGGCCCTCCGGGGTTCTGAATTTCATTCGCTCAATAGCCGGTGGAATCGCTGGGTTTGTTGGAAACCCTGGAGGTTCGTTTACTACAGTTATGCGTATCGTGAGTGGACTAACTCACGTCCTGATTTACATAGAGATCATCATGGTTTGCTTTCCGTGAGCTTCCACCGCTTCCAACGACTTATGCTCCATGTAGGTCCGCTTGCAGGGAGATATGGCCAAGCCGGTGGATCAGCGGCTGAACTACAAGCATTGCTTTGATGGATTGTTCAGGGCAGGTCTCACTCCCCACATACACCTCTTCTTGGTCTAAAAACTCCCACAGATGGTTCGGGAGGAGGGGTTCTCTTCCCTTGGTCGAGGAGTTGGTCCAAATGTAGTCCGTGCTATCTTGATGAACGCTAGCCAATTGGCATCGTATGTATCACTCCTTTCCACCAACTCACCTGTTCCCGCTGACTCCGTTGATAGATACGACTTCTTCAAGAGCGAGTTGCTGAAGACGCAATACTTCGAAGACAACATGGCTTGTCATATAACCGCAAGCTTTGGCGCAGTTTGTGATTTCCCTCGTTGTCTGTATGCACGATGTTGACAAACGCCCCAGGGAACCGTAGCCACAACCGTGTGCTCTCCGGCTGATGTGTTGAAGGTACACTAATCCCTCAGATCCGACCCGCCAACCGCTAACTTCGAACCCAGAGCCGAATCATGAATGCATCCGGATCGGGATCACGAGTGCGTACTTCCCCCGTGTTAAATCCCCCGACCTCTTGTCGAATGATCTCCGTTACGTAGTCTACGCTTGAAGTGATCAAGAACTCGTTGCGCAACGAGGGTCCAATGTTTATGTTCAAGGGTTGGGTGCCCGCCTGGATGAGGCTGCAGCCCACGACCATTCTAATCTTCGTAACCTTCGAACAACTGAAGAATGTGGTCGACTGGACCAGAGAACTTCGGTCCAGGAAGGACTAAGCCGATTGGTTGGAAATCTGATGAGGATTTTGTGATGTACTCATCCTTGGACGTTCTTGCTCAAATGTAGATCTCTCTTGCCCACAATGTACTGTGTACTTTATACATCCTGAAACGATGATTTGATTTGGAGGTTTTCGCGATTGGCTATTTGTTCAGCCACCCCCGGAAATAACCACAGTCGTGGCTAATAGGATCAAACTACCCCAGAAAAACTGATCCCAAGTACCTTATAAGCACCGACCTACCCCCCATGGACGCTACCGACCAAAATCACTCAAATCGAGAGCCTGAGCTCTCTGCCATCTCTATGCCTGTCGCCGAGCGTAACAGTGAACCCAAGTCCACCACCGCAACTATGAAGGAGAGAAGGTTCAAGTTGGGCAGGCGAGTCGCTTCCTTCTCTTACCCATCGACGACACACTTACGCCCTGTCCTGTGCAGGGCTTGCGATCGTTGCAGGCATGATACTTTCCCTGGTATATTGACAGGTGTTCAGATGATCCTGACCGGACTTCCCTTCCAGACGCAGGAGGATTCGCTGCGACGATGGTAACCCCTGTCAAGCATGCATCTCGTCTGGCTCAGCATGCACCTTCGAGGAGAACGGTAAGAAGGGCCAGAAATCAAAGTGTGTATCATCTGTTGCGCCTCCAACCGGTAGTCTAACGATACTGTAGAAAAACGGCAGGGATCGAAGCTCGTATGAGACAGTTGGAGCAACTGATCCAGGCCATACCCCCGTCTGTGTTTGCAGCAAACGGGCTGGTCAACCCGACAGCAACCTCCAGTCCACAACCGTCAACAACATTTGCCGCATCCCCACAAACGTACCCCTCCTCGATCCCACCACCACACTTGAATTCGTATCCTCTCATCAACCCATCCATGCGATTCACCGCCGACGGGGGTATAAATGGTGAACATGGGACTATCCAACCCTCCCCAGCTCAGTTGCTCCGGAGTAGCCCTCCCGAGGGCTCCACCCCTGTTGTACCCGGCTGTGCGGATCCTACCGAGAAACTTACGGGGTCGTCTCGCAGGGTACCGTTATCCCCATCCTACATGTACCTCGACGATGCCGGTTACCCCCGTTGGCAGGGCGAAACCTCGGGACTCCCCTTCCTGGATTCGCTGGTCGAAAGGCATTCGACCGGGACTGGTTAGCAAATTCGGGAATAACAATCTGTACAGTTCTAAGAATGATTATCAGCAGAAAATTGGTTCCCAGACCGTTCCCCTCGAAAGACTGATGTGAATCCGGAGGCTGTTTGGCGCTATGTTACTTCAGTTATACCACCGGATCTAATCGACAAGTACGCATATTCCATTCTTCCGACGCACAACCCCTGACGTCAAGATCAGCTTGGTACAGTGCTACCTGTCCACTTCTTACTACATCATGCCGTTTCTCCACATCCCCTCCTTCATGTCGGTGAGTCCCATAATCTTCTGTTGCTCGCCCTGACTAACCAACCTCTTTAGGATTACGGGAACCCGTCAAGATGGGGGGAACCGGGTTTTGCGGCCCTGATTGTAGCTGTGTGCTGCCTGGCGTCCCGACACATCGACGACCCTCGTGCCCGTGCGGACCCGGAGGACGGGGGTTCTGCCGGAACACACTGGTTTGAACTGTTCGGGCGGCTACGGACCACACCTTCGGCTGATCGCCCAACCGTTCATACTGTCCAAGCAGTTCTTGTCGCAGGAGTGTACGCCATTGGTGCAGGAAGGCTGTCGCGGGCATTTGCCCTCATTGCAGAGTCGGTCACCCTTGCCATCGACCTCGGACTACACAGAGATTCCGAGGCGTTCGACTGTTTCGACCCGATCGAAGATGAAGTAAGGAGGCGAACCTTCTTCTGTGTCTATCTCTGGGATAAGCAGGCAAGTGCCCACTTTGGAAGGCCGCCTATGATCAGGATGAGGGACTGCGATGTCGGGGAACCTATCGCGGTGGACGACGAGTTCATCACCCACGAAGGTATCGGAGAGCAACCCGCTGGAAGGCCGAGTAGGATCGGAGTGTTCATGGCCGTCGTCAAAGTATTCGTGGTCCTCGAGTCCGTCCTCAATCGCATGGCACTCAACCCTGTTGGCCGAACTTCCCCCTTGTTCGTTCGCGCAGCAGATATGGCCTCCGGAGGTCAACATTCCCAGGAACTGGTGGAAGAAGAATCTCTCTTAGACGAGATTTGCCAGAGCCTGCCTCCCCACTGGATATACAACCTAGAGACGATGTCGAGCGGGGATGTTATCAGGGTGACACAAGCGGAGAGATTCCATTGCGTCGAGCAATTCGTACGAATGCTCATTCACAGGCACCGGTTCCAAGAACTCCTTGCGGAGAGATGGTATAACGGTTCGGAAGAGCAGTCGGAGGCGGAAATGAAGGCCATCGTCGACGCTCACACATGCACGCTCCAGATAGTGACAGCCCACATCCACATTGCCACAAAAGGATTGATGACATACTGTGAGCATCTCTCTCGTCTGTTGCACGCTCTTCCTGACCTTTCAAGTAGACGGAATTCACGTTATCCACCAATTGACCCAGGCGGGAAGAACCATCATCGCCGTCCTGTTGAACTGCACTTCACCTCCCTTGCAACACCTGATTCCCACGTCTATGAATGCTTTACGTTCTTGCGTCGCGCTTTTGAGACAGTTCAGTGGCCGGTACCTTTGTGGATTGCGTTCATGCGATATTATGGAAGAGTTTTGCCGTGGTATGACGATCAGATCTAACTCTTGATAACAACAGCCACTTACGAAAGATTTACAGTCGCCGGCGTTCCACTTGATGTCCATCACAGATCCGGGCCACAGGACAGAAAAATTCCACGATTGCCTTGGTTACGACCGGTGCGGAGGAAAACTCCTTCGGTAACAAGGTCACAGAGCGTCACCACTGGTGACCATTATTCCGACCATTCTCACCCGTCCCCCGATTCCGGCTCTGACACTGGCCCCTCGGAGATATTCCGCGGATTAATCACGGAGCAGCGACCTATGCTTAATATCTCCCCGGACATGTCCAACGCTCACCTACAACAATCTTCTCCTCTCCTCGATACCCCCTCGTCGCAAGACAACGCGTACCACTCATTTTTTACCGACCTGGTGCTGTCAGATTTTGGGGTTTCTGACTCAGTGGTTCCCCCGACAGGGATGTCGAGCCCGCAATTTGATTCCGACTTCTCGCTCCTGCTCGGAAACGGGAGCCTTCCTCAATTTAGTGGGGGCATGATGGCTTGAACACACTTGTTTTTGTCCAGCTTTATTGCTATCGGTTTCTGCTGTGTTTTCTGGAGGTCCAGGATGATCCCTGTATCATTAACAATCACTTATGTTGTACGTAGGTTATTATCTTCCATGTTCTGATTCATTTTCATTCCTCCAAGCCCCTGCGTCTATATCTGTAGCCACTGTCATAAATCTACAAGAAGTCTCATTTCATTTTGAAACCGGACAAGGGATATAAGTGATGCGCACTGCGAGACATGGATGGCCGTCAAAGTTCTCATCGCTCCGAGGTCTGTGGAGAACTGTTCTAGCAGAGACTTGGTCTGCGCGATCGTCTGGTTGAACTCGGTTAATGACCGAGCGAGTTGCGCAGAGTGGCGATCCTTGGCTTGTGATGCCATGAGCCTTGATGGTGGATAATCACAACGTTGAGTCCGTGAGAACTTTAGATCAGTCCACAACGTGGACGGAATGATGTGATCCGCCTCAGGGTCATGCATGGCCCTCATTTCCCTGGCCATGGACATAGGTTGAAACATCCGAAATGAACGCTTTCCATTTGCCATGCACTTCATCTCCCGCCTCCTTTGGGTGACGCGTCCCGTCTGCAATGCTCAGGATGGCAGGGACCACTGGATTCGAGGTGAAACTTGATGATCCCAAAGGGGCCACTACGTGAGCTGGCCGTGCAACCACCCTTGGCTTAACTTTCTGGAGTCATGCCGACCCACCAGTTTTCATTCCGTTTGATCTGGGTGGCCGCAATCACAACGATCCTTTCCTCAGCGCTGACCATGGTGGATTCCCCGGGAGCTTATAAAGTCCACTGGGTTAATTGCTAACCTTCGACCCAACCAACTTGTTTTGCACACTTCTTCCTGGTTCGAAGGACATGCCGTCTCGACCAATCCCCAACTTCTGCATTCTATCCGGAGCGGCGGTGCCGTTCTCCTTGTCTACCCCGGACGTTTTCCCTGGAGGAAAGGTGAGCCTACAGGAGTTTCTGACCAACAGCCCGCTAACGCGTGCCATAGCGCGAACGTCTTAATGTTACTTGCGGTCGCCACAGTCGGAAAATGAGTTACGATAGAGAGAGCATCCATCACGATCGCGACGCGTCTGCTACCAGTGTCAAGAAGGATCGTAGGAGAACTATCGACTGCGGATTATCCCGACCCTCGCTTACCCCAAGGGACTATCCTACAGAACAAGCAGCTCGAATCCTCCCTCAACGTATCATAACCCCAACGTCTGCCACCGGACTTCAATCCATTTGGTTTCAGTCTAAGAGTGACCGTCCGGACGTCGGAGTGTCACTCACAGATATAGTGGACATTGGAGTCGAGAGGGTCATGATTGCCCCTGAAGAGCGAGTTTTTCAAGGATTCCACCTCGGCTACGATGAAATACAATTCTCTATCCTCGTGAGTGTGTTCTGTGCCTAGTGATTCATCCGCCAATCTGTGTTGTATAGTGGCCTGGTTATGGGAATATCTCCTGGATTGCTTCTATCCCCATAAACTTGCGTGAGGAGAGCGGGTATCAGTGTGGACCCATTACCCGAAGACTGCTTGCCTCAGCGGTAGCTCAGCATTTTCAGGCTTTCATGATTGTGAGTCTCCCTCCCCGTATTGGATCCATCAGATTTTTTGACAATCCATCGCTTAGAATCACTCGTACTTGCGTTTTCCTCACCCCGATCCCTGTTGGAAGATCAGGAACAACCAACAAGATGGCATCAGGTTCGAGAACCTCCGCTTGACGCGTCTCTTCAGTTACAAGGATGAGGCTGGAAAGTTGGGTTCCTGGCAAGCAGAAATACTCGTTGTCGAAGATCCGCCCATCATCTACTGATGTACACTGTATTTTTTTGTTTATTTAATGTCCGATATTTATCCTGCGCCAGTTATGCCCCGTTGAGCTAGGTTGAGCTGTTGAACCGCGCTCGGCGCTTGTCGCGGTAATTACCACGTGCTCTAGCGGCCGCGTCTACCCCTTCGGTTGAACCTCAAAGGACCTGGCGGAGACTGGCCTAGTTCAGCATACCCTGATTCCACCTTTGGAACCGTATCCAAGAACCACCACCCGGTGCTCTGAACACGATACCAATTACCCGTCTTGCCTCCCGACACTGATCTAATTCTGTGGCTCGGTTGGAAATTCAACTTGCCCCGGACATTCTGCCATGTCCGCACTACAACAATCCCAGAACGTAGACACCGCAAGCGAACACACACCCCAATTCGAATCTGGCGAGAAGACGTGGGTCTGGGTACCCGATGATATAGAGGGATACCTCTCAGGATGGGTTCGAAGCGACAAGGATGATACGGTTGAGGTTGTACTCGATGGTGGACGTGGTGTATGCTACTCCTTTTATCGATTTCTACTGGTTTTAACCTCAGAAATCAGATTCGGCGATTACCAGGATACAGCTTGTCCAAGAAGAATCCACCAAAGTTCGATAGAGTGGACGATATTGCCGACCTTTCGTTTCTGAACGAAGCTAGCGTGGTTCATAATCTTCGCCTACGGTATGGATCCGGGGCTATCTACGTGAGCCAAAGCAGTCCGGTCTCTGGGATCCTCTACTCACGGAGAAGCAGACATACTCTGGACTATTCTTGGTTGCGATTAATCCGTACCAGGCCCTTCCGCTCTACTCGGACGCAATAATACACCAATATCGCGGAAAACGGAAGGACGAGAACCCGCCACACATTTTTGCCATTGCGGAGAGGGCTTGGGTGAACATGGGTGACGAACGCGAAAACCAGAGCATCCTTATTACGTCTGTAGACTCACGATTCTCAACCGGCGTCTTGACTGACATCTGTACAGTGGTGAATCCGGTGCCGGTAAAACTGAGAGCACGAAGAAGGTCATCTCATACCTTGCTGCAATTGCTACGGACACGTATGTTCCTCCGACGACACCAGGACATTCCCAATCCCCATCTTTATCGTCGTCTTCCTCGTTCGGCGTTATGCCCACCATCGGGTTGCCTCGAGCTGCTTCCATGAAGAGGCATAGCAAACATATGTCTATGAGCGCATCTTCTTCGGCACTTCACCTCACTTCAAAGGGTCGACTTGGTCTTTTAGAACGCCAGATTCTTCAGGCCAATCCAATTCTAGAAGCCTTCGGCAATGCCCAAACCCAGAGAAACAATAACTCCAGTCGATTCGGAAAGTTCATCCGCATTAGCTTCTCGCCTGATGGAAGTATTGCTGGTGCAAACATCAGCTGGTATCTACTTGAGAAGAGTAGAGTCGTAGTCAGGAGCGAAGCTGAGCGCAATTTCCATGTGTTCTATCAGTTGATGGAAGCTGGCGGGGCGCTGAAAGGTACGTTTCACGAATAACGCTTCCTATCTTTGCTAACATAGGATCAGATACCCTTCTACTGGATGGAGGTGTGGAAAACTATGAATACCTGAATAAGAGCCGACGGGAAGTTGATGGGATCGACGACCACGAGGAATGGGGGGCGCTCAAGGCGGCACTTGATACTGTTGGCTTCTCAGCTGCCGAACAGCTTGATCTTTTCCGCATTATTGGGGCAATTCTTCATATCGGCAATATTGTCATCTCTTCCACCCGTGGAGACGATGCGTTTTTGGCCGACCCATCACAGGCGGAACGAGTTTGCCACCTCCTCGGAATACCTCTTTCAGAGTTCACAAAGGCGGTCTTACGGCCCAGGGTTCTCGCCGGGCGAGAGTGGGTTACTCAGGCAAGAACGCGACAACAGGCTGCCGATGAGTTATCTGCCCTTTGCAAGACCCTGTACGAGAAATCTTTCGGGGCTTTGGTCGAGAGGATCAACAAGGCATTGGACCGCCCCTCATCCAAGTCTACTTTCATCGGAGTCCTGGATATTGCTGGCTTCGAGATATTCGATAAGAACGGATACGAGCAGCTGCTCATCAACTATACCAACGAGAAACTCCAACAGTTCTTCAATCATCACATGTTCGTTTTGGAGCAGGAAGAGTATGCGAGGGAAGGCATCCACTGGGACTATGTCAACTTTGGATTGGACCTGCAACCGACCATCGATCTCATCGAAGCCAGCGGGAACGCCATTGGGATCCTTAGCTGCCTGGATGAAGAATGTATCATGCCGAAGGCTACAGACGCTACGTTCACGAACAAATTGCATGGTTTATGGGCTTCCGATATCCCCGAGAGTGAAGAGGGCCATCTGGGACGCACAAAATACGCACCCACTCGTTTCGAGCAAGGTTTCATCGTGCATCATTACGCTGGGCGGGTCGAGTATCGAACAGACGGGTGGTTGGAAAAGAATAAGGATCCTTTCAATGATAACCTCACACGTGTACTAGCCGGCTCATCGGAGCGTTACGTCGCCTCACTCTTTTCCGAGTTTGCGGAGGCCCCGACGTCACTCGTAGGTACTCTCGCCGGAAGGCAACGCGTTCTCAAGAAGGGGGCATTCAGGACTGTCGCTCAACGCCACCGCGAACAACTCTCCAGTCTCATGGGACAGCTCATTGCCACCCAGCCACATTTCGTGCGTTGTATCGTGCCGAACCCTAACAAGAAGGCAGGACGCATCGATGTTCCCCTGGTTCTCGATCAGCTTCGATGTAATGGCGTCCTCGAGGGCATCCGTATCGCCCGTCTTGGGTTTCCCAATCGTTTGCCTTTCGTGGAGTTCCGCCAACGATACGAGATATTGGCACCTGGCATTCTCCCACCCGGGTACATGGACGGACGAATGGCCTGCCTCCGGATGGTGGATGCTCTCGGTTTGGATCAGCAAAGTTACCGAATCGGAACATCAAAGGTTTTCTTCAAAGCAGGAGTTTTGGCAGAACAGGAGGAGAAGCGAGACGCCTTACTGTTCAATATATTTTCCCGTTTCCAATCCGCTGCTCGTATGTGGACCGCAAGACGGCAGATGAGGAAAATCCTCAACCGAGCGATTGCTATTCGGACGATCCAAAGGAATGCAAGAGTCTATGGTGATCTCCGGGATTGGCCATGGTGGCAACTCTACACCAAGGCAGGCACCTTGTCCTCGGCTATGCCCATCTGCTGACTATTCAGCAGGTCCGCCCTCTGTTAGCTGCCACCAGAAACGACGATGAATTACGGAGGAAGGAACTTGAGTTGGCCCTTGCGAAAGAGAGGGCGGAGAAGGATCAACAGGTTCGTGAAGAGCTAGAGAAGGTGAAGGCGGGACTACAGAACGAGAAGAGGAGAATGGAGGAGGACCTTGCTGCAGAGAGAGCCCTGAACTTGGATAAGGACGCTCAATTGGAGAGAAGCAAGAAGAGGGAAAGCGAGTTGGAAGAGGACGTACTGGCCCTGCAAGCGGACCTCGATACTCTGGACTCCCAACTCGATCGTGCACTGCAACTCCAGAAACAGAGCGAGGAACAACACGAAACTCTCAAACAAGCCTTTGATCAGGCTGCGGAACACCTCGTGCGTTTAGAGCGCGAACAACAGGAGTGGCAGGGCCGGGAGTCAGAACTCAACGAAGAGCTGGCTAAAACTCAGACACTCATCTCTAGTTTGGAACACGACCGAGCAGAACTCGAGAAGCTCAGCGGGGATCTCACTGATCTCACCCGCCAGAGAGAAGACGATCTTGCTCGGCTCAGAGACCGGTCTGAAGGTACTCTGAGGGAACTCGAAGGAAAGCTTGCTTCGGAATCTCAAAGCAGGTCAATTTACGATCCAGTTCTCTGTTAATTTTATCGTCGGCTTACCGAATCCGTAGGGATCTCCACAAGAGTAAGGCGGATGTGCTCGAGGAGGATCTTCGTCGCGCTCGAGAACAGCTTGCAGAACTCGCTCGTACTGCCACGGATTATTCAAAGATCATCAGAGAGAAGGAAGCTGAGGTCGACCGGGGGCGCAGCGAACTCGATACCACCAAACGCGAACGTGCTCGCCTGCAGAAGCACGTCGCAGAGCTCGAGGCAGACCTTGAAACCCTTTCCCTCGAGATTGACGATTCGAAACAGACCAGGGAACGTGACCTCGCGGCGCAATCGAAGCTTCAGAAAGAATTGGATCAGCTCCGTACCCTCCTCGAGGCCAAGACAAGCGAGGAGACCAAACGATCTGAAGTAGAGAGACGTAAGGAGGCCGAGTTGGTCAATCTCCGCTCCGAGGTTTCCAAACTCCAACACGACATTGCCGATGCCCGCACCTCTGCGTTGGAAGCGCAGAACAAACTCAAGGTGGATCTTGACACTACCAGTCGCGAACACAACTCTTTGCAGCAGACGTACAACTCATTGCTGGAACGGGAACGGGCGGCGTC
>Ga0307513_10001998_pt1 | contig 28829 bp, 32 predicted proteins | sample 15_EM_MG_FD_202174 | JGI IMG/M metagenome (GOLD analysis project Ga0307513, IMG submission 202174) | Populus trichocarpa ectomycorrhiza microbial communities from riparian zone in the Pacific Northwest, United States - 15_EM | ecosystem: Host-associated > Plants > Roots > Unclassified | place... | reverse complement strand
TCTCAGTACAGAATAGCGAACTCGGTGATATTCAACAGTACCTAAGTAACGCGCTAATAGAATGAATCAGATATTAGACACCAGACTCCTAACAGCGAGCGTTGAACTCAAAGCTCAGTACAGAATAACGAACTGAGTCTGAGACGTTCTACAACAGAATGTTTATACATGGGGTACTATCGGGCTGTGGGCAAACGAAAAAGGAATCATACCTGCCCATTGTCGAAGCGCTAGGCGATGCATGCGTCACCGCTCGGGCTACGATCAGCTGAGGATGAAAGGAACAAATATCACACCTTACAACAACACACGACAAGAGCTCTGGTAGGGGGCACAAGCAAGGTACGAAACCTTTGAATGCATTACCGCTGAACGGCCTCAGAAGCTACACAATACTCTGTATCGTTTCGAAACCGAACACCCACCAACAATCAAGTTCAGACATCAGTCATACATGATCGGTGTGCCATTCACCGCCATTTAGTTTGTTTTTGTTGAATCTCCAGTTCCTGCTCTGGCTTAGCGTTGCAGTCTCGTCACCAAGCTTTAGCATCGCGACCAAATACCTTGTGAAGTCGCCAGGGCCAAACAGCAGCCATTCGAGCGTGCTCCGCGGACGCACTCCCAGCCTCCAAACCTACAGGCAAACCACGTAGACGCTCTCCAGCAGCGCTGCGGCAGAATCTGAGCCCGAATGGTTGGAATTCTATTGTTCTCATCAGATAATATACATGTATTCTGTTTCGGACTCTGTTTGTTACCCTCCCCTGATATTGTGTTGACCTGCGCGATTGTCGGTCAGGCTCGTTTCCGTTGTCGCTACATGCTGGGAATTGTGTGCCATCCGTACCATGTGTATCATTCCCAAACCGTATGCTCGTATGATTCAGAAGCTGGGTGGTAGTGCAATTTCATGTGGCATGGGTTTTTCGGGTTCCTTCGAGCAATAGTTAGCTTTCTAGACACGAATACAGGGAGAGGGCAAAAAAGTCCCTTTGACCGAAAGCTCATTTATCAGCACGAGCTTATTTGAAGGGATGCCATTATGAGTGCCATTGACCCTCCGCTATGCTCAATTCACCATCGCTCGAAGTTTCTCAAGTATCAATCTGAACCAATTTCCACGGTGACGTTATCCATGCGTCGTATCGCAACTATACACCCTCACTCGGCTTGCGCTCCACGTACTATTCCCCAAGCCAGTATTCGCTTAAAAATGGCCCACAGGTCCTCGAAAAACACCAAATTATTGCTAGAGGAGTAAAGAGTCATCCTTGAAAGGTATCTTCAAGTGGACAGTGGACAGATCAGAGATATGGGATGGAGGGGTATTAATTGCTCTCCTGAGGCCAGGTTCAGTGGTGTGACGTTGATAACCGTGCGGATCACTGTGAGATTCTTGCTCGAAATCCTCCGTAGAGTCCTGGAAGTCAACCTATCCTTAAATCTCCCTAGAGACAGCACTCCGAAGCTTGGGCGAAGCCTACAAGGTAGCGGCGATGGAATTAACCGAGGTCACTCACATAAGACCTACGGATTTGGTGATGCGTGGGTGGCGACATAACCATCGAATTTATGGGAGCGGAACGGCCTGCCCTTTGCCCGAAAATACGGTTCTATATACTTTGATGGTGACAAGATCAGAGAAGGAAACATAAAGCGTTACAAATTACCGGCAGTGAGTAGCATTCCAGAATGGCTGTCATGGTGAGCAGTCGCAAGCATAGCCAAACACAGCGGGATAAGGGAGCCTTGAGCAAGTAGTCAGGTGCACAAGAAACATAGAGAAACTATAACAGTCGCGTCCATCAGGGTATATTCTCAAGCCTCTCCTTGTTTGGGCTGTTGAAATCGATCCATCGCCACCTTCACGTCCCGTGTAAACGCCTTTGGATCGGCCAAAGCGCCTCTCTCCAAAGTCACAGTCCTCTGCTCCATCTTAAACTTCGTCAACTCCTTCTCTTTCTCCTTCTCTGCGCTTGGCCATGTCCTCATAGCCTCTTGGTACTGGTGCCGTATCGCCGCCTTCTCGTCTTTCTCAAACTGGGTAAGATGGGGCTGCGGGTTGGGGACAACCCCTGGTGACGAGACGGGATTGGATGGTGGCGGACCTGGGGGCGGAACGTAGCGAGTGCCAGGGATGCTAGGCGATGGTTGGAGCGATCGCTGAAAGCTCTGGGAGGATGTTGGCCTCGTGGCAGCGAGTAGGTTTAGACGGGAAGCATGCGGGGCATGTATTAGCGGTGTCTGCGCCGGGGTGTGATGTCTAGACACAGGGGAGGAGACTGGACTTGGAGAGCTCCGTTGTAATGATGGCTGTGTGTCCGCGGAGTCGTCGCTTTCCTCCGCATGGCCTGTCGGTTCAGGGACCGGGAACGAGGGCACCGCTGGTTGGGGCATCGGAAAGGCAGGCATTGAGCTGAAGGACGAAGTGGTCGGGAGGGAGCCAGGTTTCGCTGACACACCACATGACGTGTTCCGTTGTACCCTGGGAGGCGACGAGGGGTACGTTCGGTGAGACCATCCATATCGAGAAGCCTCAAGAGCCCCACCTCCGCGCCTGCTCGATGAGCTGGCGGCGGTCGAAGGAGCCCTGGTTATGGGCGGTGGTGAGTCTGTGACCCGTAAATTGCTGAATGCCGTCGACCAGGAATCATCATCTGCACTGGATGAACCTTCACTCGAAGGTCCAGGCATCGGCATTGGTGAGGCACGGATTCCGCCATCGGTCTTGATAACGCTCGGGCTTCGCCAGTGCGGTTTGAGCCTTTGCTGAGTACCGAGCAGAGTAACGTTCTCCGGTGAGGTGGAAATCCTGCTAGAGACATCAACCCAATCATCCTCCTCAGCCTCGACATATTTGCACATCCTCCGAGGGATACGACCCAGGTTATCCTTAATATACTCGTCCGCTCCTGCCTCCTTCAGTATCCGCACGCAATCCCAGTCTTCACGCAGATACGCGCAATGGAGGGCCGTCAGTCCGCTTACATCCTGCACATCCGGGTCAATGCCCCAGTCGACAATCTTCGTCAGGAGCCGAGTGTATCCGGAGAGAACACATAGGTGGGCGATGGTTTGTTGGTTCTCGTCAGCAAAGGAGAGGTCGTTACTCCAGTGGGGCGAGTCGGAGATGGTTGCGAGGAAGCGCACTCCCAATTCTTCCAGCTCTCGGTCATCTATTGGTGGTAGACCATCCTGACTTTGAGCTAGACGGCGGAGAGTGTGGTTGAGAGTCTCAGGACTTGCGTGTCGAAGGAGTTGTGGGATCAGGATATCCAGTGCCACGCGTGACAGCTCATGCCCTTGACTGTAAATGGAGCGGAGCGCGAGAAGGCTGACAGTTTCAAAGGTCAGTAGAGTGTTCAACTTGTGTGAGGTATAGACTGACAAGGATTCCTGTTCCTCACGGTAAGTGAACGTGCATAAACTTCGCCCAAGCATTGGAGCGTTATGGTCAGGGGAGAGAGATAAAGTGACGTCAACGACCCCCGAGGTGGGTGAAGTGGGGAGAGTGCATTCGAGGGTAAATGGATTTATCCAGGACTATAGGGTGGTGTTAGAGCGGGATGGTTGTAATATACAGTATGGCTTACTGTTGCCGCTACTGCAGATCCAAATCTCGCATAAACAATAGTTGGCCAAAGAGGAAAATTCGTGCCAATCAAGACGATATTGAGGCCGCCTCGGGTAGGTCCTTCAATAGGCGCAACTTTCTGGAGAAGTGGCTCAACTTGTTGTTGGATGTCCGTCCGGGAACTATCTCCGAATAAAGGAGGCTGTGGACCTACGTTCTCCCGTTGAAATGCAGGCCGAAGCGGTGGGATCGGCTGACGAATGCTCGCACGATGGTGGCCCCCTGGCCCAGAGCGCTGGCTGGAAGCGTTTACTGTTCTTCTGGTGCTAGTCGTAGGATGTGCCATAGTGCTTGGGCCAGCTGCAGGCGCTACTGGAGCTGCCACTGGGCTGACGACCGGAGGAATGGAAAAGTCGTCCTGCGGACCACCATCTCTCTCGGGTTTAGCGACACTCCTGAAGGAGTATGGGACCTGACAATATGCGACCAGATTGCCTTGTTCATCCTGTAATCTTGCAACAAGTCTGAAGCCGTGATTAAACAAAAGCCGGAAAAGTGGATCAGGAACAAGTAATATTGCTTACTCGTAGTCCTCCTTCTGGTGATTAGAATAGCAGGTGAAATGAAACGTAACCTCTGCCTTGGTATAAGGCGGACTGTCTGCTCTTGGGAAGAGAATGAATGGGCTGAAATCAAAAATGATGAGTCATCGGCAGAAGGAAGAGCACGAAGAGCACGTACCAGTCGGACTTGAAATCGATAAGATAGTGCGGTAGGTCCTGCGGGTTTCCCAAGGGACGCATTTCTCGTCGCCAGCAGTTATCACACGGTTGGGTCAAAGACATTCCAGTCGTGCTGCCGTGGACTTCAATCGAGAAATAGAGGAGCCTTGTAGGGGCCTGCTGGTTTGGCTGCTTCACAGAACCTGTCCTCGGGAGAGCAATGCCCTTCCATCCCATCCGCCCACCGTCCGCTTGCAGGTGCATCTCAAGGACGACTCTCTTCTCTCGTCTGACGATAACCTTGCTGTTTTGTGGACAGCCCTTTGGGTCCTTGAGGAAACATTCCAGGCGAATACTAGCTTCAGGATTAGTAGAGCGCTAGCCGAGTATGAGAGGGACCATACCTGCGATATGACGGATGGACAGCATCATCGTAGAAATGACTCAGATTGATGCTTTGAGGGACTTCGAGTGGTGGTGAATTGGGCATTGCGAAGAGCGCCGGGCCGTGGGCCGAGCCCCCAACACTGTAACCCGTGGTCGGGGATATGATACTATAAATGCATCAGCACGAATGATGACATCTCTAGCAAAGAAAATGGAATGCACCTTGTTGGTGAGGGCTCATAAGTCGCTAGAACGCTGGGAGGGTGAATTTGCGCAGTAATGTTGGAATTCCAGAAACCAGTAGGTGACGTGTGTGCTTGCACGTTTGGAGGTTGAGAGTGCGTCGGTGCAGCACGATCTAATGGTTGCTGGGTCCTTCCACTGCCAGAAGGTCGTTGGTAAGCGGGATGGGAACCTGCTTGGTGAGGATACTGCATCGCTAAAGAGGAATAGTGAGTCGATGGAAAGAGCTGTGGCCCAAACAACAAACCAGAAAGTCCGGAAGACGGAGGGTCGAAGGCTGGCTGATATGTTTGAGGCACTTGCAGATTACCGCTGACGGCCAATCCATTTATATCAGTGGGAGAGTGGTACGATAAGCCGTCGAGGCCGTCCATCTGTGGCTGAGAGTCCGGTGCTGGCACGACGCGGTGAGAGATGGACCAAACTTAGGGTGAGTGAACTCACCACTCGTGTTCGGACTGGGCGTGTCCTGATCGGGAGAGGCGTAGTACCTCGACTGGTGGCGATATTGACCAAAGTTGGGTATCCACGACGTCATGACCGGCTAAAGTTACTTTACGGATGCAGACGAAGAGGCGATAATAGCACTAGGATGTTGTTGAGCGACTTCTGGTCGATAACGAACGAGGCTTGAAGGGTATTTAAAGGTAGCTAGCGGTAACGTGTGCACGAGGATACGGTAGAACAACGGGAGATCTGCCGCTACTGGTGTTTGATCCTTCCAGCACCTCCATTCGCAACTCCATTCCAAGAATGAGCGCTCATTATACCGCCCTTCCACTGGAAGCGAGCCAGTCATCATACTTCGCGCTTATTTAGTGAGTGCGGGCAACCGTCGGACATGTCGGGCGCTGACGAGAACGACCCTCTCGTGCGCGTCGTCCCTTCCCACAGCGAACACCTTCACAATACTGAGCATAATAGTTATTCTACAGAAGATATGTTATTGACCTGGCTTGCTTGTCGCTCTCTCATCTCCAAAACGACGCAAAGGCAGTTGGAAGAAGCCTGGACTCGCGTGACAGGCGGACTCCGGTTGGACCACGCAGCCGCGCAGCTGCCGCACAGCCCGTTTGCAACGGCCGCCGCTGAGATTGGAGGTCGACTGGACCAGCTGTCTCCAGTACTTCAAACCCTGCCCAAGGGGCGCTGTAAGGAAGTCTTCCTCGAGGGAAAGGAACGACTTGGCGAGCCCTGCTGATGCCTGCATGTGCCTTGGTGGAATGCGCGAGTATGCGAGTGCTGAAGCAATTAACATCAAGGTATCGTAGACAGTACTATGGTTATTGAATATTTAATACTGATGCCTTTGAGTATATCTTGCATAGGACCATTTCAGTTACAAATGCTATGGACACCAACCGTTGCAAAGGGCTGCAAGCAGAGGGCATACCCAAACAATTAGTGTCAAGAAAGACTCTCTTGGGAGTACCCAGACCATTGCAAGTCACACGCCGCAACCGCACTTAGAACATTTGGGGCTAGGCTGTCCGATCCACGGGCTGTGTGGCTGCACAGAGGTGAGTAATAGTGAGGTCCATGTGACGGATAACGTGTCGACCCTCAATACCAATGCTGCGACTTCCCCTGCGAGACTGGAACCGAGGAGTGGACGCGCATTCTTGATAATAATACCTTTAGGCTTCCTTGAAAACCATGGAGTCGCCTGTTGGACGTCGGATTCCTTGTCATTGGCAGAATCAGATGACTACCCTCCAATCTGATGGCCATAGTGCGTACACCTCACTGCCCCTAGATAATAGCAGTTTATGGCTGAGTGGCTTGTTATCTTAATGCAGTTCTAATTGGCTGCTGAGCGGTCCAGATTGTCGAGAATGGCCAGCCCCTTTGATACCCGGTGATGCGCCGCGCCATTTTCACCCTCCAACCACTGGAACACATTGAGGAATAACCATACTTGAGCCGATACCTCGAGGACTTTGACCAGCGGATTGCTACCGTGCATCCTTGGCCAGGATGTCCGGCACACCGAGTTTACAGGACTTGAAGGCTCTCTGTGGGGTAAATTTCGTTCTGAATTTTTAGCCCCTTTCGTTCCTCAGTGCGACTTTTTCCGCCTGGTCGTCAAATAGGAGAACTATGGTAGTACTGGGTTTAATGGAGCGGTTTGTGTCTGTACACGCGACGAATTGGTTGTTTATTCACATCTTTTTCATTAAATGTCCGTCGACAACAAGTACTAGTTCGTTGCGGCAGTCTCAGTGATCACACCTTCGAACCATCCAAGATCGAGTCGATCTCTGCGTCCATGGCATCGAGGACTCCTGGACCGTATCCACCGCCGTGCTTTGGCTTCCACCCCAAAGAAGGGCCTTTACTCGCCTTGGATTGAGCTGGCCGACAAATCGATTTGTGTCAGAAGAACGGTCCAACAACTATTAAGTAAGATGACGACGCACAATTAGATCCAAATAAAAAGTAAGCAAACGGCCCAAGGAAGTCCTTGATCTCTTCCTCCGTGTAGGGTCTGACTTCTTGGGTGCGGATCAGCCCGCGCTTGTGCAAACTCTTTGCAGCCGCCTCTGCAACTTGCTTGTGCGTATAGGTATCTGTTGCCGTGAAGTATAACCCCTCCGGGCCTTCCCAAACCTTTTCCCCGGCAACGGCACGATCCATGAGGAACAAGTGGAAGTCGGCGACGTCTTGAATGTGCACAAACTGCGTTTTGGGAGCTCCTTCGCCGATATAGCCTACTTGCTTGAGGGCCAAGGCCGTCTGGACCAGCGAAGGAAAGCCATATTTCGGTTTTGGAGAACCTGCGGGGACTGTTCCGTCTGAAATGATGAAAATTAGTACGGAGCAATTGATGGAGGCTCTAGGGAAATTCCATGTGAACTTACAGATACCGGGTGGGACAATCAGGAATGTGCGGACGTCCTTCGCGTTCAGGATGATGTCATCCGGGGTGCGGTGTATGACAGTTAGAGGAATGGCAAGGTAGTCTGACATATCGGAATCGTCGTACACCTTGTCAGTGGCATACATTCCCCTTGCATCATCGAGGAGAGAAGCCGTTCCAGACGTCTAATGAACCATTGGAGTCGAAGTGCAGAGAGAACGACAGCCCACGCACATGAATGTAAATTCCAGGTTTACCTGTGCGGTATTTGCGAGTTTGGAGTCCTTGAATTAACGCCTTGATTGACCCAATGTGGTCGGAGGCCGCGGACTGGAAAACCACTAGAAACCCAGGAGTCAGGCGCATGTAACCAACGCTCCAGAACCGTGAGCTGACCATCCGATTCTTCTGCGGCTTGCTCGAGAGCCGAAGAGTCGTCCAAATCAAGGATTCGCACTTTGACCTCGTCCTTGCGTAACTTGTTGGCAGTGGCTTCATCACGAACGCCAACAGTGATGTCGAAATTAGCGCGGTCCGCTCTGCCCAGTAGAGTGCGGAGGATGGTGTTGCCGAGATAACCTTTTCAAAGCAAATATTTAAGATCAACTTGCGAAGACAACTTTGTACGTACCATTGGCACCAACGATGAGAATTCTAGTCGCCATATTGCGGTGGTTGGAGTAAGAGCTACCGTGAATGTGAATACCTCATTACCTCATTACCCTGCTTGACCCATATTGTGGGATTTCGAGGCCGATACTAGCGGGCGCCTTATAAATGAAACCATTCTGTTCGGTGTACGTGTCGGTATCATTCGCGAGATTTACAATCAAGATCCAATTCATTCCGGTTAACGGCGCCCAAATCATTCAACTTTCACATAAGCGGCTGACTAAATAGGCTCCAGTTAATTACGATCAGCAAACCCTGGCAGCTCGCACCCAAGAGTGACCAAGAGTGAACAAAGCTATATGCATGATGGTCTCATATTGATGAGGCCGGGGTATTTGTTCCTACGCTTCGCTTACGTGTGTCCAACATCCGGGGGACCAAAAGGCATTCCAGTCTCAGTCAACGGTGAGAAGAATACCATCTACGAGATTGATTAATTTGGGCGCCCGTAGGTCATACGTAGGTCATACATTTCCACAATAGTTTTAGAGAGATATACATGAACTGTGATGTCACGGGGTTGGGAGATAATGGCGAATTATGGATAGAGGTGGGTAAATAGAGGGGTTACGCCCTAGTTCTGCGCGGAGGCTGGCCATGATAACCGGGGTCACGGTGAGGTCAGCATTCTTGAGGTTTGGGAGTCCCTTCATGAGATCCAGCAGACCTTGTATATCTGCTGGATCCTCTGTAGTTTTCATCTCTGCTGGAGTGGGATTTGCAAACATGATGACAGTAAGCCGCGCGACGGTGGGATGGTCAAATGTGAGTAGACCATTAATGTTACGCAGGTGGTACAGCAGAATTTCGAGGTGTGTCAGGCATGGGACTCCTTCAAAGGAGGGAGGGTGCCTGATCGTATGTTCAGGGCTGATATTGGCATATCGAAGGACCAGGTGTGTTACCTGGTCTAATGTAGGCTCTCGAATTGCGTGCGGTATGGGCTTGAAAGGAGGGATTTTAATGATGCCGAGACGAAGTACCTGTAACTTGGGAGCAAGACTAGCAGCCTTCTGGATGTCGGGCCAAAGTGCCGGCGAATAGGTGGCCTCGAGTTGGATAATATTTTTGAGTAGTACAACGGGGCATATGTCCCCTAGTCCATAGTAACCCTCCAAATTCAAACTTTGTAGCGTAGGGACCTCCTTCCATTTGCCCACTGGGACCCTACATGATATCACCAAGCGTGTCAAGCGTGGAAGACGGCTCTCCACTGTTCTCCACTGTTCTGGAGTACGGATATGAATAATGGTGCATCTATCTAGGAGAGTAGGCGTATTCACAACGGCGTCCAGGGCAACACCGACTCCCAAATCGAGATTCAGGGGAAGTGGATACGAGCGAAGGCATCGTGCTCGAATGAATCGCACTGTCCATTTGGGGTTAATTCGAAGTGAGGTTGGGTCAATGTTCGACCAAAGGATAGGGAAAGAAATCGCCACGTCGCACCAGTGACGGCAGACGAATAGCAGGGTTTCAGGAAGGTCGTTATCACCACACAAATAGTACAGAAAGATATTCTGGAGGAGCTCCAGAGGAAGCCAGTTAATTGGAGAGCTGGAGGCGACGGCATGCTCCAGATTGGATAACATCTAGCATAAAATCAACGCAAGCTCCTCAACACCGCACATAAAATCAACCCTTACCATATCTAGAAGTTTGGGGTCTCTCATTTGGGGAATAGGACTGGCCCCCTAACCTAAGTCGGTGGCTAAACCCAAGGTACGATATGCGATACCAAATTGAACTAGTGTGGCACAGCACCGGCCGGTAATAAAACACTGGTGCACCTGTGTTTTCCATTGCTCGGTAAAGTTGTTATGGATTCACCTTATTGGATTATTACTCTATGGATAAGCGTCCCGCTCTACTGGGCTTTTGAGTGACCACGGCGATCAAACAGAAACAAGGCAGTCAAGTTGGAATCAAGAATCATATTCAGTAGACATTAGGAGCATCGTCTAGAGCCGGTCAATCGCTCGCCATCCGACTTTGCTTCGAACACTGGGCGATTCTGTACCGCTTTGTACACCTATTGAACCGCTTGGCCCTGGAGGAGGACATGTAGGAGGACGGTAATAATATTCTGGAGTTTGTAGAGATACACCTCTAAGTGAGAAGCGCGAGTGCGGCAATATCCACACGGTGTCAACTACACCATTATTGCATCGCGGTCCTTAGCTTCTTGATACTCTTGTTCGGCGCAACGGAGGTGCTGCTCTAATTTGGGTGAGTGGCTGCCAGTGGCGTGATACAAAATTCTTACACCGATGTATATTCCCTGCATCGTTGACGCAATTTGACTCTCCGTAGGAACCTGTCTAGCACGTAGAATCAGGAGTGCAAGAATGTGAACCCATCACAACGTTAAATGAGTGCGTTCATCAACTAGACCCCGTCTTAACGACATCAGGCCCAAGGCGTTTAGCAGTCCTCTTGGTAGGTATCAAAGTGCTCACCCTCATTCGTTCGGGCACCCTTTCCGATCGCTCAGTTCTAGTATTACCGATTTGGGGCAGTAAAGTGTTCCCCAGGCAGCTGATCGGGTAGTTGACTGAGTAGCATGGGTGGGTCCTCGTACAGGCCTGAATGGGGTAAGTAGGGCATACGTTGTTCTGTAGACTCGGCAGAAAACGCGCTAGAGGCCCCTTTGAGGATTCCACATTTAAAGATCTGACCTCGCGTGCAACCTTCCTTCTCCTAGTCACTGCTGGACCAAACGTCTTCCTTCAGGAGTTTGCAAAATCTCAATTGCAGACCTCGTTAATCACTTTCTTCTTGAGTGAGCCACAAAAATATACTTGATAAACTAGAAGGTTGAGACAAAGAGAGTGTGTTGGAAAGCTCACGCTCCGACCTTACATAGCAAACAGATCGCCCATCTGCAACTCGACTTGCAACTCGACTTGGCTAGAAACGATTCGATAACCCTCTCTGGCCGTATTACACGGACCTCTTACCACGGACCAACCCAACTTCCGCCCTTGAATTCCTGTTGAACTACCAATCCTCAGAGTCCCAATACCAACTCACCCTCGACAAACTAAACCACGTTTTCCTGTGTCCGTCAGCAATCACCCACTAATTTCTGGGGGGTGTATAAGGCCCTATGGCGTACACTCGTACAGAGCAATAGCTTTGCCTCCCAAATCCCCTTCTACTCCTGACAGGGGTATCTCAAGTTTCGCTGATTCTCAGGCGCAATCTCCACGAGCTTCATATAATTCGTGGAGAACAACCCGCTTCGTCCCTTCGTACTATTCCACCACTCACCGTCCAACTGCTCAAGGTGTGGATGTATTAGCCTTCCACGACATCGAATCATTTCGCCTTGGGCTTCACACGAGTATGCAGCGAGCACGGTGAGACTTTTGGTTCTTGAGGGCGCAGGAGGGGTAGGAGGCGGGGGAGGGTCCTTTCGCCGCAACACTGGAGGCGGTGGAGGCAGTGGTGGAGGCAGGTGAAGCAGAAGGATATTCCACTCCTCGTCGGGCATGGCTCTGGCTCTGGCACCGATGCAGGCTGGAATGGGTATTTGGAGGAGGGGAGGAGGGGCGGAGGAAAAGCTTCAAGCCCTGGTTCTGGTGGTTGCTGTTGCTGTTGCTGTTGCTTGGATCACCTCACAGCAGCCACGTAGCAACTCCAGCCGCAGCAACTCCAGCCGCACCAGCCATTGCGGACTTACTCACCTCAGCAGCCTCTATTGCGGCCTCTTCCTCCTCCTATTCTGTCTCTTCACGAGATCCGGTGCTCTGACTGCGCCAACTCCAGCGGGGGGCTGGATTTGGAATGGAGATTTGGAAGCAGCTGCTATCCGGGCCTAGACAGAAAGCTTTCTAGGTTCAGGAGAGAGGAACGTCATTCGGCTGGATACGCTTCGGCTTCCGCCGGCGCTGGTTGTGGAGCTGGAGTGAGGTTGGTTTGGCAGCGGCTGTTGTTGGAGTTACCGTATACTCTTAGCGAGAAGTTGGACCCGACGGAGGAGGAGGGGTTGGTGTTGATTGTCCCAAGATTGAATGGATTCCTTGATACCTGCAGATCGTGGAGCAGGAGTAGGCGCTCTACACGGATATTATCAGGTGCGCTTAGTGGCTTCGGGGGAAATTTATGCAGTCGGGTTTTTTGAACCCGACTACCGCGGCCGCTGCGGGCGGGTTGCAGTTTGCTTCATCGCAGCACATTCGATGCGCCGATGTGTGCGGGTACCTGCTGGAACTGGAGCTAGCGAGGGTCTTCTCTCCAAATTATGCATGGAGTATTTGGCGGCGTTCGAATCGTTCAGCCCGCTTCGTGATCTGAGCGGACTGGACACGCCCTACGGAACCAGGAATAGACCAGAATATCCGCAGTCGATTCCAATTGTACTTGTGGAACACGGCAGCAACGTGTCGGAATATTGGTGTTCTGGTCATTACTTGTGCAACCCCTGAGACATGTTATTGGAAACATGTATGCGCTAACGACCGAGCATCGGTCATATGCAGGTTTGCAAACCGAGCCTCTGTGTCTGTCATTTCACCGCATCGTCCAGTACTTAAGTCGTGCCCTTGTATACGATGATGGGACAAGAGTTACCGCGCCTTCGAATCCTTAGCGTGCTTGCGAAGCAAGTCTGACATGAAACCATCGCAGAGGTTGAGAGCAGGCTTGGTCAGGAGAGGACCTGACCAAGGTCATGGCACTCAACCATAAGCTGTTCCCTCTGCACTAAATCGCATATTTATTACAACATATACGAATTTTTCTACAATTTTTTACTGCCCTCACGATCTGTGCTCGCTCAAAATGGTTTGTCAATCGCCACTCTGAGGCAACCATGTCCACTCTTTCTTTCACCGTCCGTAGACCAACGCCACCATCACACGTGGTGTCGGGAAATGATTCTGATGGATCCGTGTTCAAGGTTCCCGCCCTGCCCAGTCGTCTAGCCAGCAGCAACAACTCGAGCAACGCGCCGAGTCCCCTCTCCAAGTCTCAGACGCTCAACCCGAACGGAAAGCGGCCAGCAAGCGCATTTGATGACGATAGCGATTCTGGTCCCGAAGACCATGTCGTCGAAGAGCTCGTAGTCGGCTTTGACGCAATGGGCGCCGAGCGGTGCGTTTCATTTGGCTTTTTTACCGCCCGGGAAGGGCAGGGCACGGCTCATTGCTCACCAAAGTTCTCTTTGACGCCTTTTCCTAGAGCTGGCGGCCGCCCCGTCAAGACCAATGCGCCACTTGTGATCGCTCCTCTGCCAAATCGTGACTGGCGTGCAGTCGTTAAAAAGAATCGAAACCACGGTATACCTTCTTACGTTCCCAAAAACATGGAGGATAAGATGAGGGTCGGGGCAGATGGGAGTCAAGGCGGCCTCGGAACGCGAGACACGATCAACTCTGGTCCTCAGCAAAGCGGCCTAATCGTTGTCGCGCCCGTCACCAAACGCCGAAAAATAGATGACGAAGACGAGGTGGAAGTCAAAATGGAGGTCAAGACGGAGGACGAGCAAACGCCAGGAACCCATCAAGGACTCACTGAGGACGAAAAGGCGGTCCAAGCGATGCTGAATGCCGCGAAGAAGACAGCCAACGGCGAAGAAGATGGCCCAGAGATGGAGGCTATCCCCCTACTCCCCTCTTCTGGCTGGCGACAACCCAAAACGGAGGCGGAAGCCTTCCAAGAAGACGTCATCACCCGGCCGGATTCTTGCACTCTTGATGACTACCACCGTGTCCCCGTCGAACAGTTTGGCTTGGCTCTCCTTAGGGGTATGGGCTGGAAACCCGGAACTGGGGCGAGTCGGAGCGGCAAAGGTCCCACGGAGGCACTCACGCCGTCTTCACGTCCTGCCTTACTTGGACTTGGAGCAAAGGCACGGGAGGTGATTGATGATGGGAGGAAAGGTCAGAAAAAGTCAACTCGTCCCAACATGAAATATGTCCCTGTTGTCGCAAGAGCGAGAGAGGCGTCCGGGAGGCCTTCGGAATACGATCGAGACCGCGCTGGCGAGAGACGCGACAGGGATAGGGATAAGGATGGTGGAGATCGCGCGCACGCTTCCTCCCGGCGACATTCCCCTGAACGAAGGAGTAATAGCGAGGACAGGGACAGAGAACGTGATCACAATAGAGACCAGGCGTCTGATCACGACGGGCGTCGAGAGAGTAATAGAGATCGGGACCGCCGCCGCTACGACAGCGATCACCGCGACAGGCGAAGAGACGAAGAAGAGCATGATAGGAGGGAGAGAGACCGGCGAGATGACCGTGAAGACAGGCAATCTTCCAAGAGATAGATGGTCGATAACCTCCAGCCTGCTATGTAGTGCGCGACGTCTGGCCAAGATTAATATTCAATGGCAAGGTTATCTTTGGTATATAGAAGGGCAATACGAGTGATAGATGTACGGAACAATATGTTATAAACCACTAGCACGATCGAAAATCTCCACTACGATCTGGACTCGATGGTAGGCGAGCTTTGGGGCGCAGAAATACAATTCATTAGACTTGGACAAATGGGCCTATTTTGGTGCGTACATTGACGGCGGGGATTCAATAGTCAGCTGACCCAGCCCCGACGGCGCATTGCACTTGATCAGGGAATGAATTTGCGAGAAGTAGTTCATGCTGGCGGTGCAGTGTGCCATTGCAGAGCGATTCTTGCTTGACAGTGGGAGTACGACCACTCCCATGTTCTCTCTACGTTCATAGAAATCTATCGCCGTTTGAGAAAAAGGGGGCGTCGAGCGACGGGGGAGAGCCCATTTTCCAGTTGTGTAATTGTGTCTCACTTGACTGCAAACGTCAAGTGCCCGTCAGCTGTCCTCGGGAGGTGAGTTCTCTATGCCGGAAACCTCCGCGTCCCTCCAATCCTGTTCTTGCATCGGTAATTCCTACACGTCGAATATGCATGACAGATGTCAGGCGTTGAACGATCGCAGGTTCGAATGTATGCGCCAGAGGTGATCCGTCGACGGTGACTGCCATGTTCGAATATCTTTCAGATGGGCACGAGCCTGACGCTTACTTTCACTCGATTGTGCGGGAGAGTATAGTAGATGGCAGTGAGGAGTGCCTGTACTTGTTTGTTGTTCTTGCGGTACCCTTAAAACGTGAAAGCCGACGCATATGACGAAAATCCAGACAAGCAACGAGCTGCATTCGCCAATGAACACTGGCGGCTTAAATATGCACTTGTCACACAAAATAATCGAAGTGACAAGAGCTCACCTTCTTTTGAGAGCAGCCATTGCTTTCCCCAATTCGAGCAGTCGCAAGACGTCAGGGATCTGAATAGTTTCGCAATGACTAACGCCGGATTTCCCGTTATTGAACCTCCAGTTGTACCAAAGATCGATGATGAAAGGTGGGAATAGATTTGCTTTTACTTCATGCAGATTTACATACAATGCCGCAAGTTTTGCGAACACCTTGGATACCTACGTTGAGAACCAGGCTGACGAAATCTTGAGCTGGTACTCCATACCGATCCCAATATCGTCGAATGACGTCTGGACGGGTGGTTGGGAGATAATGCACGTAGAGACCTGCCATCATATCCAACCCGACCAAACGATCTGAGCTTCAAGAAAGGCCAGAAATTTGACGAAAAATTAATACCACGCAATTGAAATCACTCTACCCATAAGCGCGTCTCCGACGGTTGTGGGGATCCCCTCCGATCCTAGGCTGGGGGGTGAAAAAGCGTTCCGCATTCGGCAAGTCTCATGCGTGCCCAGAGGCGTGAAGTAAGCGGAAGGAGTCGGGAGATCCTGAAAAGTGGACTTGAATGATCGACACGGCCAGAGAAAGTTCTAACAACGGCTGCCAAACAGTTGTGATTATGGACCGAATCCTCGTGGACATAGGCAACCAATAAATAATATTGCGACTGACTTTCAAAACTGTGGGCTCAGGGGGGACGGAGCAATGGTGGACCCTCCAGCCTCATAAGGAGATCTCCCAAAAACAAGACGATGTCTTTCCAACCTTGAACTTCGACCTCCTCCACTCCTCCTACGATGGCTCAGTCAGCGGCCAAAGCACTTAACGGTGCCGCCCAAGCAGTGAAGAAACCGATGCTCGTGTCCATCCCAAAGTACCGCGAGCCGTCCGAGGCGGACGCGATCCGCACACCAAAGACGCCCCAGGACGAGGGTATCTTCTGGTTTGAGCACGTAGACAGTAAAGGAGAACCCATCCAGGTCTACGAGCTCAAACTTGAGTCCGATGGCGGACCCAATAAGGATCGTATGGTACGCCGCTTAGCCCGTCCGCCCAACACCACAGCCTGACGTTTTGTATTACTCATCTCCGCAGTACACAAGGTTGCCGCCTCCCTTCAAGCCCTATATCCTCCGAGTCTCGCTCGACGCCGGCACGCCTGCCTCCAAAGGCGCGGTCCTCAAGACCAACTTCCCTCTCTACGGCGGCGCGTTCGAGAGGAGCAAATACGTCGAGAAGAAGTGCGCCCCACCCTACTCTTGTTCTCTACTGCCAAATCGGTACTAACGCGCGATCGATACACGCAGGCTACCGAGCGATTTCTCAAGACCCATCCAGATCGATCTCCCTATCTCCTCTGCCGGTGCATTCTCCTTCTGGATAGAATACGACGACGAGCACAACAATAGAGTCAAGGGCCGGGAAGGCTACTTTAACATCGACCCTGTTCTTCGCGTCAAGAAACGTTCCCCTATCCTTTCGCCGGAGAACCAGGTCCAGTCCATCGCCAATGGAGGTAAAATACACAAAACCGAGACGGTGCCTCTGTCCCTCGATGGTCTCACCATTCTTACCCTTGTCTCCAAATGGATGGGCCGTATCTCTGATTGGCAGCCGCATTTTGCCGAGGCGCGACAACGTGGCTACAACATGATCCATTATACACCCCTTCAGCAACGTGGCGAGTCTCTCAGTCCCTATTCCATAGCCGATCAGTTAGCCTTTGATACTGACTTGTTCGAGGCGGACTGGAAGGGCAGCAAGGACGAAGGCACGACGCAGGTCCTCAGACTGCTCCAGAACGCCCGTGAGGAATATGGTTTACTCTCGCTAACCGACGTTGTTCTCAATCATACCGCCAACAACAGCAAGTGGCTTGAACATCATCCTGAAGCCGGCTACAGTGTTCAAAATGCTCCTCATCTCGCTCCTGCACTCGATATCGATGATGCAATGATCGAGTTCTCCGCGTCTCTCGCGTCTCGGGGCCTCCCAACTACTATCAAGTCCGCTGAAGACATTGACCTCCTCATCACTGAATTCGAAAAGGTTTTAAAAGCCCGCAACATTTGGCAGTACTACGTACTCGATGTCGAGACCCAGAAGAAGAACGTCGAGAATGCTTTGAAGAGCGGTAAAGTTGGCGAGTGGACTGGACCTGACGTCGTAGGCAAGTCGGTGGCGGAGGTTGCAGACATCCTAATCCAAGCTGGCAAATTGGAGAAGATCTCTGCCTTTGAGAAGCGATTTTGCGTCACGGTGGATCCAGGGCTGGCCGCTGTGGTGGTAAAGAAGGCCTTCTCGGATTTGACCAACACCACTGCTCTCGCTGAAGCATGGGGAAGAGTGTGCGGTGTCCTTAACGTCAATCGCTATACCGAGTGGGAGGAGGACACCAAGGTTGCGCTCGATAACATCCGGAATCGTGTGCGTTATACCCGGTTGGACGAACACGGTCCCAAACTAGGACCTATTAGCAAGACGTAGGCTAGTTCGCCTTCGATTAGACTTTTTTTTTACTAACTTGACACTAGTCTGCCTCTCGTTGAAACCTACTTTACGCGACTGCCCGCCAACGATGTTACCAAGAAACACGACCGTCGAGCCCTCTCCCTCGCCAACAACGGTTGGATCTGGGATGCGGATCCCCTCCAAAACTTTGCTCTCTCTCCCTCCAAGGCGTACCTCCGACGCGAAGTCATCGTCTGGGGTGACTGCGTCAAGCTTAACTACGGTCGTGGACCGGAAGACAACCCATGGCTCTGGCAATACATGACCGAATACGTCATGACGCTTGCGGGAATGTTCGACGGCTTCCGTATCGACAACTGCCACTCGACCCCTCTGCATGTTGGCCAGAGGCTCCTCGATGCCGCGCGAGTGGTCAACCCGGATTTGTATGTATGCGCAGAGCTGTTCACTGGGAGCGAGGAGATGGATATTACATTCGTCTCGCGGCTGGGCATTAGCAGTCTCATTCGAGAGGCGTACAATGGATGGGATCCTAAAGAGTTGTCAAGGCTATTGTACAGAAATGGCGTCCGGAAGCCTATCGGTGAGTTCCCCCATTGTTTTACTTGGATTCGGAGCTAATAGCCCTCAGGTTCCATGGATAGCGCATGCCTTACCTCGAGTGGAGACGTCGCTCCGCCCACTGGCAAAGGCCCGACTCGACCATGTATTGTGACACCGCTTCAAGGCTCTGCTCCACACGCCTTATTCTACGATCTGACCCACGACAATGAGTCGCCCCTCCACAGGCGCTCCGCCGAGGACGCTCTCTCCACCGGGGCCTTAGTTACATTCTCCCACTCCGCGACTGGATCAGTCAAGGGATTCGATGACATCTATCCGAAGCTCCTGAACCTCGTTAGTGATAACCGCAAGTATGAGCTCTCTGCCACAGGCGGTATTAGCGTGGTCAAGAGGCTACTGAACCATTTGCACACGGAGATGGCGCTTGAAGGTTACGATCAGGGACATGTGCACCAGGAGAACGACGTGAGTACCTCCAGCTAATCAGCCTACTTATGTGCTGATCACAAGGGTCAGTACATCATTTTCCATCGTGTTCATCCTCACACGCAAAAGGGCTATGTGCTCGTCGCCCACACTGCCTTCAACAATGGAAGCAAGGACCGCGGTTGGAGTGAGTCGACTACACAGCGGCTCATGAAAGAGCTCTGATGGTATCTCGCAGTTAAACCGATTCAGCTGCGCCGTACCAAAGTGCAGTTCATCATGGGAGCAACTATTGAGATCCCTTCGTATGAGATCCCCATCGACACGAAGGTCCTCCGTGGCCTTCCTTCGACTCTCGTAGACCTGCCACCGGTCGTTGCTGTCGAAGGTTCAGATCACGACGGACCATATTCGGAGATAGTAGTACCGGACAAGTTCCCACCCGGTAGTATCATGCTTTTCGCCACCCAGTTGCAAGGAGTCGACCCCACTTTGGACGAATTCTGCAAGTCTGGCGTTGACGATGCATTCAAAGATCTCAATGTGATCGATCTCAACGTACTACTGTTCCGCTGTGATAGTGAAGAGAGGGATGCTACTGGTGAATTCGTCTTCGAAGGTTGTTTAACTGTTATTCATCGTTGCAACAGATGGCCAAGTTGGAACTTACGATGTACCCGGACTTGGCAAGCTCGCCTACTGTGGATTGCAAGGGTGGATGACCCCACTTCGCCATATTATGCAGTACAACGATCTCGGCCACCCGCTTTGTGCGCACCTTCGTCAAGGGACTTGGGCGTTGGACTACATCCCCAACCGCCTCCTTAAGTAAGCATCGACTATCCAGTATTCGAGCCTTGTTGACTGGATGTCAGACAAGTGAACGATCTCCCGAACCTCGCTAAAGCAGCAGAATGGTTCAAGACCCGGTTTGAGCCCATCAAGAACTCCGTTCCCTCATTCCTTCGCCCGAAGTACTTTGCTATCGTCATTTCTGAAGCATACAAAGCCGCTCGCCGGGTCGCTATCGAACAATGCTCCGAGTTCGTCTTTACTGGTCATGCCTTTACCCAAGACCTTGCTCTGTGCTCTGTGCAGATGTACGGACTAGTCAAGTCGGCCTCCCTAGATCCTGGCAAGATCGTACCGAGTCTTGCAGCTGGGCTTCCCCATTTCACCGGAGGTTGGGCGAGGACTTGGGGTCGCGATGTGTTCATTTCCCTTCGCGGTTTGTTCCTCACTACCGGTAATTACGCAGCAGCGAGGCAGCATATCTTGGCCTTCTCCTCGACTCTCAAGCACGGCTTGATTCCCAACCTGTTGGACTCTGTTCGTAGCCCTAGGTACGTGCAGGGTACGTGGAGACTCAAGTAGTGACTGACGGCCCTGTCAGATATAACTCTCGCGACTCCCCGTGGTGGATGGTTCAAAACATTCAGGATTACACCTCGATGGCCCCTGATGGCCTTTCCATACTCTCTGAGCCTGTTAAGCGTCGATTCCCTCAAAACGATACCTGGGTCCCATGGGACGATGCAAAATCCTACTCGTACTCCAGCACCGTTGCGGAAGTAATACAAGATATTTTGCAACGCCACGCCAGCGGCATCTCTTTCCGCGAGCACAATGCAGGTCCCAACCTTGACATGCAGATGAAGGATCAAGGCTTCAATATCGATATCCGCGTTGACTGGAGCACTGGCTTCATCTTTGGTGGGAACCAGCATAACTGTGGCACTTGGATGGACAAAATGGGCGAATCCATTAAGGCTGGTACTAAAGGCGTCCCGGGCACTCCTCGTGATGGTGCCCCAGTTGAGATCACCGGCCTCTTGAAGAGCTGCTTGCGATGGCTCGACGAGTTGTCTTCCGCTGGGAAGTTCCCATTCAAGGGTGTCGAGGCGACCAGTAAGCCCCCACCGTGTATGGATTGCTCACCTTGTTAACATTGCCTGCAGTCGACGGTACCAAGCGCCTGATCACGTATAAGGAGTGGAGTGATTTGATCCAGGCATCTTTTGAGCCATACTATTACGTCCCCCTTGGTAATACTATTTCTTACTATTCCGTGCCATTTGAAAAGGACTGAACTCATCGGTCCTACAGACCCCACCGATGACGCCACGTACAATGTGAACCCGTCCATTGTGAACCGTCGCGGTATCTACAAGGACGTCTATGGTTCTGGCCCCGGTCGTGAATGGTCCGACTACCAGCTTCGCTGCAACTTCCCTGTTGCCATGGTTGTTGCGCCCGAGTTATTCGACACCCAACACGCTTGCGGTGCTCTCAAGATTGCCGACCAATTCCTTCGCGGGCCTTTGGGCATGAAAACACTTGATCCTCACGATTACCAGTATCGCGGTGACTATGATAACTCCAACGACTCTGATGATGCTAGCATCGCGAAAGGGCTCAACTATCACAACGCAAGTTCACCTCTCAGATACCTACCACTACTGACTCGTTCATAGGGTCCCGAATGGGGTTGGCCGCTTGGATACTTCCTTCGTGCATATCTCCACTTCGAATTGCAAACAGGCTCCGTAGGTTTGATCGCCCCATAGCTGGCCCAAGGACTAACACATTTTTAGGATCTCCACGACGTCCTTCACCGCCTACACACCTATATCCTCCCTTCGCGCCGTCATATACAGGCAGACCCGTGGGCTGGTCTCCCAGAACTCACCAACCGCAATGGCGCCTACTGCCGCGATTCTTGCAACACTCAGGCCTGGAGCAGCAGCACAATGCTCGATTTTCTTTACGAAACCTACCACCTCACCAATGCAGAGTAGATTGATTAAATAGATGGACTCTCTTAAAATTATAGTCTCGTATGTCTTGTAAGTATGTCAACGCATCCAATGTATCAGATGCGGTTCAGTCGAACAAGAATGCGTGACAATACAAGATAAGCACACAACGATAAGACCCGATCATACTCTAGACGTTCATAAAAGCAAATAAACTCTTGAGGTCGACCCAGCGACGCCCACATTGAACGAGGTACTTGTCCACCAACTTGCTCATATTCGCTAGGAACGGAGAGTTAAGCCCGAGCAAGGCAGTGGCAGCCTCTGGGAGTTGTGGTGATTCATTAGAGCATGCTCCGTCTTTGGCTTACGTACCTTGTCTCGATGTCGTATTGACGGCAGCCTGTGTGTTGAATAAGGATGAGAAGTACAAAAGTTGATTGTACATTTGTAAGTCGTCGTACTCCAGAACCTGGTTAGAAACATGTTGAGGATGAAGGACGATATAATTACCTCAAACGACATTGTCCCTCGGCATTCTGGTCGTAGACACTTTCGTCCATAAACACGCATCATACGAGTGCGGTAGCCGCAGACACTATCGTCACATACGAGCCATCCTTCGTAATATCGGGCGACGTGTTTGCGGATTTGTACTTCCAGCTGAACTTGCAAGCTGCCTTCACCCAAGGGTGCCTTGCAAGAAGGACAAACCAAGCCCATTGGAGTCAAGAAGACGTTCTACATTATGCATCAGGGGATACTGCAACGGCCGGAAGGCACATTCGAACTGACCGTTGATTTACCAGCTGGCGCGAATTCCACAGGTGCTACATGGCATTTCCGACACGAGACCATGAACTTCTCGCAATCCTGGAAGCGCACTTCGTCTGACAGTTGAGACCCGAGTGGTGCGAAATCCCGCTCTTCGGCCGTTGTTACGTACGTTCGGAAGCGTGACGGATCAAGTCCTGAAAAGCACTCAAAAATCGAACACAGACGATGCTATGTGGATCACATACCAAGGCACTCTGCCAGTCGCGCCTTATCTGTCCCAGAGATAGGTGCACAGAGACGGTCAATAGATGGTAGGATTTGTTGCGCAAGGTAAAAATCAAAGTCGATCTTGAGTTGGCCATTCGAACGCCGAATTTCGTCAGGATGGTAGGCTCGATCCGCTTGTGCCGTCTTGGATGCTGCTCCATCTTCGCCGAGACAAAAAATATAGGGTATGACATCTCCCGCTTTTGCACTCTGATTTCGTTGCTTCATGCGCAAGCCGACCTGTGCATGAGGTTGGCTTTTGATATCTTCATAGTCACCAGGATTTTTGCTTAATCGCTGATAAAAGTGTTATCAAAGGGTGGCAACACCTGGCACGGTAGGCTGACCTTGAAAATGATATAGTCCTCCAAGGGAATTTTACCACCTCGCACCGCTTCTCCGACAGTGGTAAGATAGTCATGTATTCGCTCGACGACGATTTCGGTCTCGTCCCCCGAAAGAATGCATTTGAGAGCCTCCCTGTCGTATCCCGGTCAACTGTACTCGTCGGTTATAGTATATGTACGTACTCAGAGGCGTTCTTCGACAAAACGCAGTATTCTCGTCGCTTCATATCCAGACCCTTAATTTCCATGGAGGGTTTATCGCCCTCAATTTTGATAGCGGCGTACTTCTTCTTCTGTAGTAACAACAGTCGCTGGAACACGCCATCGACGTCGATCTCGAGTAACCGATACCGCCCATTGACCTCTTTCTTAAACTGGTGCGCAATCTTCAAAGCTTCCTCGACACTAGTCTGGTTCGAGTTGACGAAGACAGAATCAGTATCGCCGTAGACGACTTCCAGACCGTGCTTTTCTGCCAACTCGCATGTTTCTGTGAGAATCTCTCGTCCGCGAAAGGTTGTAAGGGCTGCTAGGGGACGCGCATAGAACCGAGAGTATTCGAAACCGAGGCACCCGTACATCGAGTTTGCGGTGAGCTTAAGGGCCATTTGCTTGATGTCCCACTGATATCAGAACAGTCAGCGCTTGTCCACGTGAATCACGACGCGTCGTATCATTTACCTGCATACGCTTGGCTGGAGGGGCACTCTTGTCTTTCAACATTGCCTTGACTCGCTTGCGTCGATTGACCAGTTCCGCGATAAGCCTGGGCAAGACACCTGGTTCGAGATCAGGCGAAGGTACAGGCGGGATCTGCTCTTCTCCGCTCTGTGAAGCAATCAGTGTCGAATCTTGGTTCGAAAAAACAGTATAAGAGCGAACTTCGTTTGGTGGGACAGGTTGGATAGTTGTGAAGTCTATATTATATTCTTGGATAATGCTGGGGTACAGCGAGTTGAAGTCCATGACAAGGATAATCTTGTCATAAAGCTTTCGCTTCGGGTCAAGCACAAGGCCACCTTTGTACTTATCCTTCTTGTTCTTGTTCTTGTTGCCCTTTCCAGAGCCGTCTTTAGGCGCGGTATCCGCGTCATGTCCTTCTTCCGCGTCTTGCTTGGCCGCAATCGCGGCCTTTTTCCCCCAGGTCTTGTCCGGAACGACATACTTAAGCTTGTGGAACTCATGCAGAAGGATGTACTCGTTCCGTTCTGCTCGCCCACCGTTGAGGGTTTTGTTCCTTTGCTGTGCCTCAACAACCCCACAGACTATAGTATTGAGAAAGTATCTCACCAAGAGTTACCGGCAAGGTTTGTTAGTTGTCTCGTAAGAGGCAAGATCTGCACTTTGGATGCAATTGCCATTTGGAGGAATGTATCAAGCTCGCAGTGTTGAACAAACTCCATCAGCCTCGTTGGCGAACTGATTGCAGCGTCAAAGTACGAAGCCGTATCATCCGGGTCGATATCCTGTCGTGTGACCTTGAGCAAGCTTCTACACATTTCTGTCAAGGACCAAGTGGTGGAGGATATCATTCCCTATCGAGCATGGAAATTCAGTAAAATGGTCACCGAGGATAGAACAGACAGAAGTAGACCTTGGCACCATCACTAGTCAAGTCGCACAAAAGTCGCCCTTGGAGGAATCTGATGTTCGTCCCTTGCTTCCCAATAGCCATCCAGGTATTTTTCTTGAACCTTGAAATGCGGGACCAATGGTCTACCCTGTGTTCGTGCATTCGATGCAGCAGCAAGTCCAGTGACACGCCAAGAAAGTCGTGGCCTAGGATTACGTCGGGGTCATATCGCTGTATTAGCACTGTGGTTATAGTATAAGACGGGCAGGGCATCAAGAGGAGCAGATACCCAGAAGATTATTGAGCAGCGAACGCTCGCCCGAGAGTGCTTGCATCCTCGTCTGCTTGCACATTGCGGCAAGCTTTTCAAAGTCGTGGGGGTACGTCTCCAGTGGACGTACGAGGGTGTGAGCTGCACACGGTAGACTTTCTATGGGGATTGTCTCCTCAATTTGCACTGTACAGCGCATTTAGCCTCTCAAGCCAAGCCCGGAGACCTGGACCTACTATTTTCCCACACACGAAGAGCAACGCAAACGACCTCCCGCTTGTTAGCGACATGATTCACAACGGACCTCACCGCGACGCTCATGATAGTCAAAGGCGGCATATCCTTGGGTTGCGTATTGTCTGTTTCCGAGAACGGACTGACGTCCTTCGGAGTAGAAATAGCCACTTCGATCTTGCACCAGGATGCCTTGGTACACGATATAAGTGGGGGGTAGCACGAACCGTATTGGTATGAAAACGTACCCCATTGTTCGCGATGACGGCGTTCTTAATCTGTAACCAGCACGTACCCATTATCTTCCTCTTAAGGGCGAACAACTCAAACGCGCTGGTGCCCTTGCCGAAGATGCGCGAAAAATTGGGACTGGAGACCTCAGCATTGATAGATGGCTCTGGGCGCCTGTCAGTACTTTGTAAAGGATACGAAACTGACGCAAATGCCTACCATCAAATCCATAGACGACCTTCAGCCACTCTGTCTCTTCAGTTGGAACATCCGGTTCGCCAAACGCGTATCTCCGCCTCACCCACTTGGCCTTCCATTTTTTAATGTTCCATTGCTTCCTCACAGCATCGACGTCCTTGAAGATGTCCATCTGACTGGGCGTGATATCTGTCTCGTACTCTCCGTCCATTTGCCGCGGACGGGGGAGCACGAATAAGTTACGTTGGATGCCATGGATGGAGACAGAAGCGCTAACATATCGCCCTGTCGACTTATTGAGTACCTTTCCGATAAGCGACACTACACCACTTTCTTCCTGGTAGTCAAGCCAGAAGAAACGAAGGGTACCGTCTTCCTCCAATGCCTGAACTTTCGACGAAGGGACGCTGGTGGTTGACCCTTCAATAGGACCCTCAGGTGCACTGGTGAGAGCTGCATGCACAGCAAGCCAGGATGGCGGTTCTTCCTTTTGGACCCTTGGATGAGAAGTGGAGGGCTTTGGAGGGGGGATTGTGACAGGCGTAGGCTCTTGCTTGATCATAGGCTCTTTCTTGATCATAGGTTCTTTCTTGATCATAGGTTCTTTCTTGATCCTGGCCCCCTTCTTAATAGGTGGCTCGTCAAGCTCCATCTCATAATCTGGGAAACCGCCAAACTCGTCATCATATTCGTCCGGACCGTCGTCGATCTCGAGCTTTCCCATCTTTTTGGCTGCAGGGACGACATTGATGCTCTTTCCATTTGCGGCTTTGAACTTCTTTGCGGGAATAACGTAGTCTTCGTCGCTCGAGGCCTGTGCGGAAACATCATTGTTCCCAAAGTCGTCACCGGCATCGGATGATCCAGCGTCGTGATCTCTGTAGGTATGATAGTCGATCGCATAGTCAAAGTCGGGAGAGTTCTTTCGTTTGCGCGGGTTCGGCCGCGACGGGACGGGGGCAGAGTCCATATCGGACAGAATACTCTTCATAAAGTCGTCCTCCTTCTCCTCAGAGACGACCTTTCTGTAGGCAGCCATCGGGGCAGGCTCTGGGGGCGGCTTGCCCCTCGGTTTGGACGATTTCTTCTCCTTCTTTGCTTTCGAAAATGAATGAGCACCCAATCACACACAAAATTACACTAGCGATACTTACGTTTCACGTCATCCTCACTGTGATTTTCTTCCTCGTCTAATATATCCATTCCATGGTCTGTATAACCACCGACGCCGTCATCCTCAACAAAGTCGTCCTGATCGAGCCGATTTCGAACAATGGAGATGTACTTTGCTTCGTCAACCTCATCGTATAACGCCGTGTCTGTGTCGACCTGTATCGCCGGTCAGCATGCCCAATCATTTGGTGCGGCGGGGACGAGGTAAACCTTGTATTGTTTAGCACGTCCACCACCCTCTCGAGCAAGTTTCAGATCCTTGAGGGCGCTGGCGCGGCTGCGTTTCTGTGATGCCATCTTGAATCTGGTCGTAAACGGGCCCAAGTCGCGCTTTCAAACTCCGCGACACGTCTCCATTCCATTGATCAAACAGGAAGTGCGCTAAGGATGTATTGTATAACGCAAAGAAAGAAAAGAAAATCAAAAAGACGCGATACACAGTCAACAGTGGTGATACATGGGTAGTTTGCTTCCTAATCCGCCGGGCCGACCGTCCTTGCCTACTGCAATGGGATCTGGCTCGAGTCTAGTCCCAGCGTATTCAGGAATAGATTCACATTCCTAACCTTCCGCATCCTCTCGCGTTCGTCTAACCCCATGCGGCTGGCCATCTTCAAGTTACCCATTATTTTCCCCCTCAACTCACGCACGAGCTTGGTGTGCTGCTCGGCGTTACCCTCAAGTACGAATGCTGCAAGGAACCGCCATACGTGCTGGTCGTACGCGTCCGTTGTCTTCGTTGCCTCTGCGTACTCGGGTGAATCGGGAGCGAAGGCGTGGAGGACACGAGTAGATGGGAATACGGAGAGCCATAGCGGTTCGAGGATATCAGAGAGCTTGGCGTAGAGCATTCTCCATGTTTGGAGATCGTCTTGTGTGGCGATTGGCTCTCCTGTTGGAGCCGTCGCATGTGCGAGAGTAGATGCTTCGGTAAAGAAGTGTTCGAGGAGCGAAAGACCAGGCTGTTGTTCACAAAATCTCATCAGCCGTGCCTAACCAATCCAGACGAAAGTGCAACCCACCTGTGTGGTCACAGTCTTGACGAACTTGGCGTGATCCTCTGTCATTAGGTCCAGCAGCGACATATAAATCTTCAACGTCCTGCTCTCAGGGGATAACATCAATCCATGATGAATTACGCTCTCCTGGAACGCAAGAAACTGGGCTTCCGCATCTCTACGCTGTGGACTCTCAACCAACGAATCGAGTACGGGACCACTCTGAACGACATCCAGTTGGTCCACCATAGCCACGATGAGTGAGAGGACGGTAATCTTCTGTTCATCGGAAAGGTCACGACCGAGCCGGCCGATGAAGCGCTTCCCTTTGAGAGGAGTGATAAGGGCAATGAACGGATGAGGGTTCCTATATATCCCGTTCAGAATCCTCTCGTTGAGGGGCGCATCAGAACTTACGTTTCATAGAGGGGTCCCCAGACGCGTAGACCATCCCAGATCCCGGTCATAAGCTCCTTTAGCTTCCCACTCCACTCTTCAATAGCGACCTGGTCCTCTGCCTTCGGTCGTTCGCGGCGGAGCTGCTCAATTGCCAGGATTTTCGTGAAGAGTCGTTCGATAGTGAGGAGGCACTCCGTCCTTGTGAAAGGCGCCTCAAGGGTGTTCTGTATATAGAGGCTGTAGTCAGAACACGCGTTAGGCTAGGAAATCAATATAACGCACAGGCTCCGCGTTCTCCTCGCCCTTGGCTTTGTGAGCCTTGGCGAGCGACTCAGCTTCCTTATCTGCATGACTGGCTGACCGAACATTGACAGCCAGCATTTGTCTGGGTGCGGCTTTATAACTCCTCGCACTTGTCTTCCCCAACACGTTCTGCAGCGCCGGATTACCCGCTACATCAGAGCACTCTCAGCC
>Ga0307513_10001997_pt1 | contig 28841 bp, 36 predicted proteins | sample 15_EM_MG_FD_202174 | JGI IMG/M metagenome (GOLD analysis project Ga0307513, IMG submission 202174) | Populus trichocarpa ectomycorrhiza microbial communities from riparian zone in the Pacific Northwest, United States - 15_EM | ecosystem: Host-associated > Plants > Roots > Unclassified | place... | reverse complement strand
CGTGTCTGGGACCCGGAAAGGGAGGTGGTGGTTGAGTTTTTGTAATTTTGTAATTCCTTGTCCCAATTTATGGATTTCGCGTCTATAATCCAGCCTCAAATAGCGTGACCTTGTCACTGGTCACCGTTGCCTGTCAATTCGCGACCGGAAATCACTGTCACCCGTCATTCCCGACCATAAGCGAGGGGGTCATTAGCTTCAAGTACTCCCTCACTGAGCAAGCATATACGGATACACCTCAGCCCACCATCTGGTGACCTTTGCCTAAGTAGCGTAAAAAAAAACGTCTGTGCGTACATCAAACTCATTAGCAGCGGAGCGTTGTTTCACTTCCTTGGCTACTAACCCTCGTATCACCGAGAGTCGCTTAGCTAAGGCCCATAGCAAACATCTGTAGCACTTGTATAAAGAGCGTGCCTCGAACAAGTAGGCGAGAGCTCTGCGCTATGCGATCTCCCCATACATACACTAGTAACAGGACAAGATTGCGCAAAGAGCGCCGCAATCCGAACACCATATATCGAATCGATTTATTGGTTGACAATGAAGCACATACGTGATATTATTTCACATTGTATCGTATTATTTGTTTGGGTTTACAGTTTGTTTTACAGGTGAGAGGGGCACATATCTTGAGCATTTCAGAGAGCAACCCTGGGAAGTACAACAAGCGCAGAAACGCCGGTATCGGAAGGAGACACCATTCATATATGAATACTTGCGACGTGGTAGTGTCCTGAAGCTAATAGCGATAACCAGCAAGTTGTTGCCGGGAGGTCTTTCGATGTGGAACGCCAATATTCAGTACAGAGCAGCCCCCTGCGCCAATACTATATCTTTATCTCCTAATTTATGCGACGGAGAGAATCACTGAGTACCTTTTGGCCAGCAGCGAGCGGAAGTGGGCACCGATGGACTCAAATTCAAATTCATATTTTGCACCTCACCAGTAACTACTAAGTAGTTGGAATCAACCGTTTGACCAGCACCCTCTCCAAGAACCAGCGTTTACTTCTGGAGCAGCACGGGAGAGTTAGGACCCGCCGAGAGACCCTTGGCACCAGCATAGCTGCCATCCTGGCCAAGTTCCTCCTCGATACGGAGAAGTACGTTGTACCTAGGTTGCGTGCAATAATTAGTAAAATGGCGCGTGAAGGAGAGGTAATTGGGGGTAGATGTATCCAGAAACGGGGGATAAAACGCACTTGGCAACACGCTCGCTACGAGCCGGAGCACCCGTCTTGATCTGACCGGTTCCGAGGGCGACGACCAAGTCAGCGATGATCGTGTTTTCGGTTTCACCCGATCGGTGGGAGACCATCACACCCCAGCCGTCGCTCTGCGCGAGCTGGGCACTGCATCACATCAAGAAAGTATTAGTACACCGTCATACGATATCCAATGAGAACTGATACGTACGCTTGCACACTTTCGCTGATCGTACCAATCTGGTTGACTTTGAGCAACAAGCCATTGCATGCCTTCTTCTCGATCGCAGTCTTGATCCGCACTGGATTGGTGACGGTCAAGTCGTCACCGACAATCTGAACGCCTGCTTTGGCAGTGAACGCAACCCAAGCCTCCCAGTCGTCCTGGTCGAAGGGGTCCTCGATGGAGACGATCGGGTACTTTTTGATGTATGAGAGGTACAACTCAGCAAGCTCGAGACCGGTGATCCACTTGCTCGGGTCCGAGTTGGGGTTCTTGAAGTCGAGATCGTACTTCTTCTCATCGGCTTTGTAAAATTCGGACGAAGCGACATCGAGTCCGATCTGGACCTTGCCTTCATAACCAGCCTGCTTGATCGCTTCGACGAGGATATCCAGAGATTCTTCTGCGCCAGAGACGTTTGGAGCGAAACCACCTTCGTCACCGACATTGGTAGCTGGAGGGATACACGGAATCAGTGGCTATACTCCGACATAGAGGTATCGACTACGATAGGGATAAAGCCGCACCATCGAGACCATACTTCTTCTGGATGACCTTCTTGAGGGTATGATATGTCTCAGTACCAATCTTCATCGCTTCAGAGAAGCTGGTGGCGCCAGTGGGAAGAAGCATGAACTCCTGGAAAGCGAGACGATTGTCGGCGTGCGAGCCACCGTTGATGACATTGAAAGCTGGGCACGGGAGGACGAATGGAGGCTTGACGCCAGCAAGATCAGCGAAGTGACGGTAAAGAGGGATATCCTGAGTGTTGAGCGAAGCACTGTCAATACCCAACCGGCGGAATGGGACAAGCAAAGGTGGTGGTGTAGACATACCTTCTCGCCCGCGCCAGCCTCAGCAACGGCAATCGAGACACCAAGGATGGCGTTGGCACCGAGCTTGCCCTTGTTGGGTGTACCGTCAAGTTGGATAAGGAAGTCATCAATATCCTTTTGCTGGGTGACCTTGAGGCCGGACTCAATAAGCTTGGGGGCGATGATTTCGTTGACATTGGCAATAGCTTTGGATACACCTGGCAAAGTAAATCAACGCGTAGTTCTTACCACGCTAAAATATTCGGCAAGAAGGCGCGAGCAGAGGCGAGGGTATAGGAGGGTGTGAATCAAAAAGAATGATAATACAACATCTTTTACGCCAGAGAAATAGAGACACTAACCCTTGCCGACATATTGTGACTTGTCGCCGTCACGCAGTTCGACGGCCTCATGAATACCAGTTGAAGCCCCAGAGGGGACGGCGGCACGGAATCGGCCTATGAAATCGCGCGATGCACGTGTATCGGGTAACCATGAGGATGAATATTGCGGTTGGAGTTATTAATCGTGATTTCGGCGATATTTTCCAGGCGTTGAAGATGAACGGAGGGGTCGATGGGCGATTGTTTGTACAGTTACGCGTAGGGTCGGAAAATTATTGTGAGGTGTGCGGTTTCAAGGTCGACAGGAGAGAGGAAGGAAACCGTCAGCGACTGGTGCGCCCGGTGCCGAATCGAGTGGCCATTCGCATCGAGCGACTCGATTAAAGCGACTACTGACCTTTTGCAGTCCAGACGTCGACTTCGACGGTCGGATTACCGCGCGAGTCGAAAATCTACAGATGTGATCGAACATTAGCTTGGACATTTGGGCTCATCGGCAAGGGGAAGGACGAACCTGACGAGCGTGGACTTTGGTAATGGACATGGTAGGTGATGGGAGAGGAATGCGAGGGCGGGGGTGGTTGGAGGTTAAGTTCGGGACAAAGAGCGATGGGCGTAAGAACCTTCCACTTTTGAGGCTAATTAACGCGTCATGTCGCATCCTCGGCTTATCGGCCCAAGACGCACGCAATCGCAAAGGGTTAGGGTTAGTAGACCAACCATAACCCTAACTCTCGACTTCCCCTCACCTTGATAACCTGCCGCTCGAGTTGTGCCTGCCATGCTGAGTAGCTGACGCTCTTTAGAGTTTGTGCATTAATACCATGGTCCAAACACCGAAGTAGTTGTAGTGAAAACATGGGAGGGAAGGAATGGGGACTGAGTAGCGGTTCTGGGGACAGGACCGATGGGGGTGGAAGCAGGTAACCACAAGAACTAACCTACATTGAGGACTTCTTCTCGACTCTAGGTTCAGGCCGGGCCATTTCGGGACGAGGGTTCAGCACTCCTCCGAGAGCAATGCAACGGAGAATATGCTACTTATCGCTGGGAGAGGGTGTAAACAGAAGTGAGATGGAGAGTTTGTAATTACCCACAGGCGACTGTATTCAATTTGACCTGCACGGGGAGAGGCAATTGGCCACTACACCGGAAATCACCCGACAAGGCACCTCATGGACAACGGGAGAGGAGTTCTGCGCGTATCAATGTGCGTTATAACACAGTGGTGTGACGTGGGAGGGCCGATCAATTCAGCGACTCACCGGCTGGCAGGAATAAATGGTATATGAGCATTATATCGTCGACCGTTGGATGACCCGTGTCGATCCAAAGGATATGACAGAGGCTGTGCTCCGCTACCTGGTGATGTAAAGGACGTGCGTGTAGTAGGATGTGAATAGTAAACCTGTGTTGCATGGGCTTTTCTATACAGCACAAAACCGATTTTATGCTGTAGAAACACCGATGCCGGAATCACTTTCTTTAATAAAGTTTCAAATCAATAGGCATTGCGGACGCGAGGGTTTATTAAATATCAATGTACGGTTAGCGACGTCTGATGTCAATGATTGTAGTGCAATCGAAAAAATTCTCGGTACTGGTAAGGATCTCCGATTCTCCGATGCGCTCGCTAACCCTAACGGATCATGGAACATCTAGAAGCACATCACAGCTGATCTAGAATATTTTCTGCGGTCTGGAGCGCTATTAACTCCGAGGCAAGAAACCCTGAACCCATACCTGTGGCGATATGTCGCCCGCTGCGGACCGATGATGTCGATGATGTAAGCGATTAAGCGATTCGGTGGTGCCTGGAGCCTGGGAGTGGCTCAACAGCCGCCGCCCAGGCTCACCAGCCGCCCTAGATAAGACCCTCGGTCCTCACTTGTTCTCGCTCGCTCGCTCACTCTCTCCTCAATCACTCACTCTCTTCTCGACTACGACTTATCAGCTACTTATCGATCAGCTATGTCTCGATCCCACTCCCGCGGTCGTGAATATGTATGTCCCTCAACCACCCTCCCCGTTACCCCGTTTCTTGCACCCCCCGCACTCCACGTCGTTCGATAAGCCTATAGCGGCTCACACAGTCATATCCACTCCAGCAGGAATCCAGTGGACGAGGTGGCGCTGGTAATATTCGCACTCACTCGCGCGACCCTGTCGCCCGCGGTGAAGGCCCTGATGACTTTAGCCCCTCCCGTGGTCGTGAACTCCGAAACACATACGACGACCCCGTACGTCCTTTCTCTTACCTCCCTCCCAATTCCAATTGTCACTCGCCATTCAGCCCACCCACCCTTCGTGGCTCCTTTCTCCCTTGTACCCGGATGATTTGTGACGCTGAAGTGGATGCTGACGATAAGCATTGCCCTTCCAGGTTACTCACTCCGGCCGTGGTGGTGCTGGTAACATTCGCTCTCCTTCTCGCGACCCCGAAGGCGAACGTAAGGGCTACGAAGCCGACAGCAAGCTTGTGAAGGACTATGACGCCCACCAGACTATCGTTAGTCACTACTACCGTTTATTCCCCATATCTTCATCCCCCTACTGTTTCCCATCCCGCAAATATCCATATTACACCGCTAATACCAGTCCCAAAAATCCCCTCACATCTCTTTTCACTGCTTTCTGAACTTGCAACTCACACTCACTACCTATAGCACTCGTCCGGCCGCGGCGGCGCGGGCAATATCGACCGCTCCCGCTCCCGCGACGCTCCCCGCGACAACAAACCGCACCCTGGTGGCGTCCTCGGTACCCTGGTTGGCCGCGTCTCCCGTGATGCCTCACGCTCGCGCGAGCGCACCTCGAACCAGCACCATACCGCCGGTCGAGGTGGCTACGGCAATGCCTACGAGGGCGGGGTGCCCGATGCGAACAAGGTTGAGCGTGTAGAAGAGGAGGAGCGGGGCGCATATAAGAACAGTTTGGACGATGGCGGAGCGTGAGTACCTTGTATTTTGGTACCGATCTCGGTTTGAAGAAGCAGGTTACTGATCGATCGACGTATCATGCAGGCACTCCTCTGGCCGAGGTGGGTACGGTAATACCTCATCTACTCCAGGCACGGGCGGGTACGACACCCAAACTCCGCATCATGCAACCGACGAGCATAACACGTACGCCAGTGGACGCGGCGGCGCCGGAAACGTCCATACCGAGTACTGATCGTTCGCATGCGGAATATTCCACGCAACGGAGGCGATGCCTAATTCTTATGCGAGTGCCTGCGCTTTGAACCTTTTTCCAAAAAAAAAAAAAAAAGAAGAAACCCCAACAAGTAACACGATGCGACGTAATGCGATGTAGCTTGTGTAGACTGATGTATGTGCTCTGTTACCGACCAACAAATTGGAACAATAATATTTGGAGCCCGGATCTGAGTGCGCTTTGCGTGACCCGCGCGTTTCCCTCTGACTTGGTCATAGGCAACATTTTAATATTGATAACACATCGAGGTGAAATGCGCTCCATATATCTATGCTCACTGCTCCACGAGTCTTCGCAGCTTTGGATTATATGGGGGTCTAGAATGGTGGAAACAATCTCGCTTGCTAATGAGACCAAAGTATACAACGACACTCTTCGTTTCTTAAATGGGCAGATAGGGGAATAGAGTATTGTGTAGCTGGTTGAGGTTCGTTTGTAGTTAAATGAACAGTTCCCGGGACCTTGTTCAGGTCTCCGTTCGCCCTAAAGTTGCGGAGGAGCTCGAATAATCAGATCGACAATGTATGGAGCATCGAACTGCTCAGCTGCGCACAGAGTCGTGATTGACCCCGCACATATGAGATGCTCGAGCTTCGGGAGATATATTCTGTTCATCCCGCGAGTGTCACCGACACCTACCATCCATTATTTTATATAATAATGGTTACCCTTATGCCGGAGAGCAAGGCCCAGGCTGACGAGTGCAATGTACAGCTCAGTCTCGTGAGATTAGGCATATCAGGCGGCCACACATCGGGCAGAGAGGTACTCCCACCGATACTCCGTATTGATCACTTAGCTGAAGGTAGTGAAGAGCTGTGCATGCAGGGAGACGTTGGACGAGATTGTGGAGTTCCCTATGCCATGCACGCCCAAGATGCACTTTAAGAATACCCAGCCGGAGTACTTGGTCTATGTAGAGGGTAAAGTTGTGTGGAACGTCGCCTGTAAATTCGATGGTGTGGAGAAAAGGTGCGTGTGAAGCGAGGGCCGCAACAAGACCATGGGAGTAGCTGGAGATACGAACCAAAGGAAGGTTGGATAAAGAGGCGGCGAGTATATGGCCGATATTGACCCTCACATTTTTCTGGAGGTTGAAATTGATTGATCCCAATTGCTCGGGCTGCCCGCTCACAACGTCTAGACACCGCGTCAAATAGTTTCGACAAAACTCTGAACTTTTGACATCGAGACTGAGATTCGAGGGTCCCCTACTTCGCCGAATTGCCTTTCTTACTGCCACGGGTGTCTCCAACACAGAGGTTTTGTAGTGGAACCTCTGGCATCCGTCGTTGGTGGTCGCTTTAGATGGGTCGTGATCCTTAATATCAAAGTTTGACCATAACGCGGTGCGTCCAATTCCTGCGTGTCGCCATGCACAACAAATTGCCATCAGACCCCAGGGGAACGATGTGATGCATATACGAAACTTTGGCAGAGGACCTCAAACGGAATGCGGCCTGGCCGCCAAGGATCAAGAACTCATTGCAGTTCGATCAGATCGTCGTCCAAGTCGGAGCGAAGAAGCTCAAGCTTACCAATCAAAACCTGAGCATCCTTGATGGTAGCATTATCCTATTCGGTTTTTTGTATCTGCTCCATTAGTTGAGCATTCGTCTCGATCTGGCGTTGATTGGCTGCATCGATTTTGGGCTTCCGGTGGGTTCTCGAGAGGAAAAAGGATGATGTTCCTGGCGCAGACTCGTCAGAATCCCCTACACCCATCATCTCGGGCGGAATGGTGGAGGTCGTCGTCTACTATAAACCACGTCACTCGAGACTTCCTTCAGTTCTATGTTGCAGTGCAGTCGAATATCTCAATTGCTCGATGAAGGCAAACCCCAAGTGCTAGCACTCAGCTTCATTTTACTTTGGACCTATCCGACTTTACCCGACGTCGACTTTGTGGGGTCGATGTACGGACTTGATCTGATGTTGGAACACAGAAAATCAAGCAAGGCTGTATTGACGACTAACTGCTCAGTCATTTTTCGCAGATGTTACTCCCCTGCTAACCTTTCGAGCAGCCACGAACTCCGAAGCATTTACCATGGCCCGTGCGTACTACTCTTCTGCATTCTCACCTTTTAACGCGTCCAAGGGAAGTCTCTCCGTACCACAGCCAGATTTGTCACAAGAATAGCAGTGAGGATGTACACCGTTCATGGACACAGTGTATTATTGTTATGATCCTGCAAGAAACATGTTCATTTCCCTCATCTGGTGTGTTCCTGCCGGCGAACCCACAGCTTACCTCAGAAACGGCCATGGTTTCTATCAGAGCATCACAACTAAGTATACCATGTAGTCATATGGTCCTTGATAAACCCACTTCACCCTCCACGCGTACCACGGCGGTATGGGGCAAAATCCGCCGGATGAGGCAGATATGGCAACACACACAAAGGTGTGGCACCCCTGGACGTATCGAAGAGGCACGCGGTGAGCACAAGAGCGGTTCGAACACGAACGTGAGTATATAGGTTCCTTCACCCGTTCCCGCTTCGACATTTGTAAACAGACGTCGATGCACACGGGCACACCTCTGGCCGGGGCCAGGCTCGCACCATCCGAAGGTTGCCAATTTTGGAACTCTGGATGTCAGAGAAGAAATCAAGCGGGTCGAGGAATATAATGACGCCCCTGCTCTTCAGGAAACATCTTCCTATGTACTTACGTGACCTGTGGACACTATGCTAGTAATTAATTCAATGTCACTAGAACGAAGTGGACTAGGAGAACCGCAATGATGAGCCTTGAATAAGATGGTTTTATGGAATGTTACTCCTCCCTATTTCTGAGAAACGTTGTATATAATCATATCATCGACATAATAATTGCGAGTATTTTCTACTGCCATTGAGGTCGAATTGGCACTCGGTGACGCTTCACAATGTCGGTGATGCGTCTCTAGCTATTTCCTCTAGGACAGCCTCTTCGCTGCTCTCGGGCACAAACCTATTGCGCTGCTCAAATCCTCGTATAATGACTGCTAAATCCAATAGCTGAGGGTATTCCGCCTCCTTCATCTCCTTGATATTCCCAAGGATGCGTTCATCATCCTCTAGCAAGTCCACTAGGTCATGGTCGATGGACTGGTGAGAAGAATGAGAGGAGTCCGCTGCTTCAATGCTCCGAGACTCCGCGAACATTCGCATCAGGATCTTGTGAGTGCGCGCGTCATCCAGATCTGGCTCTTCAGCCGTAGCACTACGCTTCACAGCCTCCGGTGCCACCGCACACGGAGAGCGTAGGACTTCGGGCGTTACTTTAGGCAAACTTTCCCTCCGCCTTTCCACTTCTGTCCTCAAGTCCGAAGCCTCATACCCCTGGGCAGTAGTCTTGTGCGGAGAATGATTGGACCGACTGGTCGACTTAAGGTTGGTAGGTGGGGCTACTGGACCGACGCTGCGTACGGTTGGTTTGGTCGGGGCATCCACGGCCTTATTGTCTGGGGCAATCGGGGGTATGACTTGCGACGGTGTTGCTGGGTTCGCGTCATCGTCGTCTGAGGTGTCGAATTCTGTCTTGGTCTTCTGGGTCAGCTGCTTCGGAGCTGCAGCAGAGTCGAATTGCCGTCGGCTGGAGAACTTTCCGGGTAGTGGAGGTTGCTTGACTTGGTTGACAAGCTTGGGAGAGAGTTGACTGGCTTTAGGGGCAGTTGGTCTGGCAGCCGATTCTCTGCCAGTGTTGGTGTGGACGGAAGGTTCTGGATTGTCTCTACCAAAGGAGATTTATCAGCTGAAAGTGTCTGAGAAAAGTTCTGTTTAGAAGGGTACAAACACTTTACGCTTGGAGCCGTCGCGTCCCTCGACGCGTCGGACTTTCGTTGGACTTTCGTCTGAAACGAATTCTTCCCCTTCCTCTACGTCTCTCTTACGTTTCTTACTACTAAAAAGCTCACTGAAGTCCTCCAAAGGCCGTACCAGTTGATCCAATGTCACATTCGCAGTTTCCCATAAGCCTTCCCAACGTCCCTCTCGGATGGCCACTCTAACCCAAGACGTAAATTTAACACGTTGAATTCCTTGCTCAGTACGAGATTCGATAAGCGGTTTGAGGTTTGCAATGTCGTCGGGGGTATATTTGTACTTGAAATTGGGATCAGGAAGAAGAATTATATCCGCTTCTTCGCCCCTAGGAACAGTATAACCATGGAACAACTATGCAAAAGTTAGATATGTCGACGCGAAGCCGGACCTATATTGGTGAACGAACCTGAATGCCTTGGACAAGCTGGTCTCGCTCGTTGCCAGTGATTCCTTTCCAGACGTGAATTCGAAGGGTCTCAGCGAAGCATTCGAAAGTCCCAGATTTCCCACTCTGGTCTTTTCCACCGAAGACGTCGCTCTTCCCCTGCGACCATACCCGTGTCCTCTTTAAAAGAGGCGCATCACTTTGTGCGTGGTCATCGGGCCGGTGGCCTACAGCGGGGAATCCACATTCTCGAAGTAGCCGTCCTTCCAATCGTCCAAGTCTGACCGTATCATGGACGAATTTCCAGTGGACGACCCAGCGGCACGGGAAGCGGACGGGGTCGTGACACTTCTGCAGTATCTTATAGGATATACCAAAGTTGCTTCCCCATTCAGGAGAGGGATCGATGACAACAAAACCCTCACGGGGGACTCTGTCAATGACTTGGCCGCCGTTTTCCTAGCAGAGAGAAGGAAAGACGTGGGATTCTTGGGCTATACGTCGAAAATATTAGCACAATAGCGTACCTTGATACCACCTTCAAGCTGTTTCTTAGCTTCTTCGTCCCAGTTCGGAAAGAGGTCTTTGATGTAAAACTTGTAGGGCTTCCCATTGGGATCTACAAATATCTTGGAGACGGGGGATCCAGGCCTTGGTTGTAAGGGTGCTGGTTGCGATGGCTGCGCCTTTTTTACTTTTCGCTTGGATGTAGGGACAAGTTGTATGGTGGGCATCGCAGGCTGAGATGCAACAACAAATGTAGAAATACTTGAAATGAACTCTGAATAGCTTGTGATAGTCTTGGTTTGGAGGTCCCGCCCCAAACGAGTGTAGGTTCGCCAAGCGAGCAGGAGATGTTATCGATAGTAATTGATCTCGTGGTCGGGGGAAATTCTGGAGAACAGAGGCGCAAACCAACGCGTTGTGGTTAGACGAGAACGTCGAAGACGGCCGTGCGCAATTCAGTTCAGAAAGTTGGGGGCAAGTTAGTTCGGGATTTGCCGGTCCATTGTTGAGAATCTAACATGTCCTCTACATGTTCTCTACATGTTCTCTACATGTTCCTCATCATACTCAGTGCAAGCCGTTACCAAACCTCCTATCCACTGTGGAGTGTCTCTATCTCGTTGGGAGCACCACGAGCGAGGCCTCCAAACACAATCACCACTATTGAAATGATGGGGGATTGTATATCTCCTTGGGAACTCCGAGATATCCCCTTATCGCAGCGCAGCAAAAGAGTCCTCGTGCACTGATTCAAGCGAGCATTGGTTCTTGTTGTAGTCGTTAAAGGCTGGATACATTGAAACGTAGTCTAATCTCGTAGACAGAGCGAATTGCACTGAAGCCAGAACACGGTGGTATGTGGTTGAATTGGGGAAAAGGCTTATGCTTTACGTTCGTGAAATAATGAGGCGATATCTTCAGCATCAGATAGTGTAAATCATGTATTTGGTCTCAGACCTAAAGTGCTGCTCACTGTGCCTTATTCTCTCCAAACCGAGTGAATAAGGGAACAATCGCCCAGGTGGATGATGCGACTATCGGAACAGTGGGACTCATTTTACAATGACCCGAAGGACTCTAGGGCAAGAGATCTGGAGGCGGTTTACTTTCAGAAAGCTGCCGACCCCAGCTTGACCACGACTGGCTCGGCTGACTGGAAAGAATGGGGCTTCACGGGCGCCCAAACGCCCGATAAACACAGAAGTGAACTTCGTAATGCAAACTAGCCTCATTTACAGCTTTACACCCGCGTGTAACTGTACGGTGTGCAAAGGCCTGAAAGGGAGACAAGTCAGAGCAGCTGGTACAGTCCCCAAAGGGAGGTCATACGATTTCCCATGGTATGGTGCAGTAATCGCGCGGTTACGGTGGGAAGGGACACTTCGATGACCCACCGGAACCAAACAGCGATACCCCCTCAGATAGGCTGCTGGGAAAACAGGGTCGCCCCTCACGGTGCTGACGGTGCTGACGGCAGTAAGACCAAGGCTCCGGTGCTCCGGTGGTTGCGGGCTGTCCTGCCTTTGAGAATCCTTCTTGACACGGGCGTAAAATCAAGACGATTTGGTTATCAAACCGAGCGCAATAAAGGTACTCACCTGATCGGACAGGGTGCAAGTTGGGCCCACAACGCCTACAAACGTCGCTGGGGTTATAACGCCCGGGCTAGGATCCGCAAACCTGGACCTTCGACCCCTTCGTCAGTACCCACTCGTCTGGTTCCTCTGCTTCGTCTTCGACCCGCTAGGGTTCCTTGCTCCTCTACGAGGGCTGAACCCAGATCGACGGCTCCGGTCCCTACGCTGGCCTGTTGTTCCTTGAGCTCGTGTCGGGGTTGGGGACTCTGCCCAGCGCAGCGCAAGATGGCTACCGTATCTGAGAACGGTCGAGCAAGCGGAACAGTTGGCTATCCGACGTTTGACGATGCCCCGTTCGTGAACCGCGCCATCCTAATTCTCGACGGAGGGACGGAAAACTACCCAATACAGAATAAATGGATAAGGTGCGCGCTCTACTCTTTCAATCTCGAACGTTTCAATATCCCATATGTCGCTCAACCACTCAGCTTCGCGCCGAACCCGAACTAACGGCCCCACCGGTCTGAATGCGTTACTCGCTCTCCCAATCTCTTCCCCTTCCCCGAGATGTCCAACCGTTTACTCATATTCCTTTCTCGTGGCGTCCCCTGATCGAGGACCGAGCGACCGACCGAGCGAGTGACCAGCCACCCACGTTGCTGACATCTGTTCCGTCTCGTTAGGGTTCAGCTCATCATGGAGCAGAGCTCTACGGTTGCACGCAAGTAAGTCCCTATATCGATCTTCTCTCCTATTCTCTCCTATTATCCATCTTTCATGTTTCCTCCCCATTTAAAATTTTAGGGCCTCCCGCGATAAAAGGCCAATGGGTCCACCCACTTTTATCCTCATGAATCTCTACGAAGTTCATCATCCCGTTTCCTATACTCACCACGGGCGACCGGTCGAGCCGCCACCCAACTGCCCCGAAACCCAGATACCCGCCACCGATGATCTATCCACGTACTTTATTTGCATCCCCTGGCTCTTCCGTGTCTATCCCCCGACCCGCGAGGAGGAATTGGGTCGTGTCCTCCGCACTACCACCGTCAGTGGTGAGGAACGAATCCGTGCCCAAAAAGGCGACCTATCATACGCTGTGAAAATTGCACATCCCACCTACTTCTCAGCAGAACGAGATTGCGACGATGGCGACTCGGATGGGTCGGTGGACGAGGTCGATTTAGACGACTTCCCCGACGTTCTTCCCCAGGATCATACCTCTGGTCACCTGATTCGCCCAGCCGTCCCGTACCCATACCCCGCTACTGCCATCTCATGCAATGACCCCAGATGGCCAGGTGCCGTCGCGACAGCTCGTGCTCAGGCGAGCAAGCAGTGGCGTTCCATGCCACACCAGCCATGCCCTATCCACCACGGCCCATTGACGGTCGGAGTAGACCTTACCAAAGAGGAAATGGCGTGGATCCAAGAGTATCTCCCCCGCGAGGACTTAAGGTTTGTGAGAACGGGAAACGAGTTCCTGGATATGCGCAGTCGGCTTCAGGAAGTTAGCACCCGCAAAGGATGCCTCTTATTAAATAGTTTCTCCACCGGCAGCAAAGGTTACGTTTTTGTGTTCGACGTAAGTATGCTTTCCTGCTACTCAGCCAAACAATAACAATTCCCCTATTATTCAATTACCTGGATAGAATATGCTCCTTATAGAGGAAGGCTAGTATGTGACTCTTTTCATTAACCTACTCGTACCCTTTATTAATACCTTCCAGCTGGGCTATCCGCTTCGCCGTCTGTAACATCGGTTGGACGGCGCATCCCGTCTACTGTTCCGGAGAACAATCGTATGGAACTCTTGCCGATGTCTATACTGGTGCGATCGGCGTTTATTCTAGCAAACAGTGAGCCCCCTCGCTGACACTTCGGTCAACACTGTTACTGATTAACAATTACATAGGTGGCCGACACTCCCTCCAACCTCAAAGGTTACAGAGGCACGCTTACTGGACCCCTTCCCTTCATCAGTCTTGTGTGCTAACCACACTGTTAGCATTATGCTACGCAAATCAAGTTATGTCACCGCGAGCAAGCGGGCGGTAAGAAGAATTTGAAAAACTCTTCGCCTCCATTGAATGAGTCTGCCAAGACGGTGACCACAGGTAAGGAGAAAGTGGCGACCGTAAAAAAGTCCCGCGGGCGTCAGACAACCAGTACTCATGCACCTGTCGATACGGGTTCATCATCATCGTACACACGACGCAAGGTCGCGGAGATCCGCAAGGATATCCGAGGGGCCAAGATCGACCGTAGTGCCGCATTGCCGCATTTGGACGATTCAGAGCGCTATGGCAGAGAATATGACGGAGAGATAGAAGTGGCAAGGACGGAGCCTTGTAGCCCTGCCCTCTCGGCGCGGGTTATGGCTGCGGCCGGACATGGAGAGTCTACCTGGATGTTCGGGGGATGGAACCACGGCCAAGAGGAGGACCTTGCTCAGATGCAAGCTGGACCTCATGGTGCTACGGTGGGGGACCTTTCTATTCCTATGGAACCCCGCCTTCCATATCCTCTGGTGTCTCCGATATGGCCGAATCTGCCACCTCAAATTCATCCTGAAGCCACCCCGACTCGTATGCGTACAATTGAAGGACCTTTATCTCATTCTGTAAGGACACAATCTCCCGTACCGCGTCCCCTGCGTCCTCAACCTCAACCCCTTCAAACGCCGTACTCGCCTCCTCTTCGCTCGCCTCTCTCAGTCACTCACTCAGCGCCATCGACAGTATCCCCTCCACCTAGTGCCACCTCGACGAGTTTCACACCCCCTCGGCCCTCGATTCCTGCCGGGTCAACGAGTTGGGGACAGTATCCAGCAGTGCCGTTTACTGAGCAGGCGGTCCCAGCTTGTGCCTTAGGTCCAGAGCCACCTGTTCAACCCTTTCAGGCGCAAGGTTATTTTGCGTATTACCCAGATTCAAACCGTACGTCCGGCCCTCGTACGCGCCGCTCTCCTGTGTATTACTATTACTGATCCATGCCCTCAGAGTACCGTCAACAACCACATACGGCGTACACAGAGGAACTCACGAGTCATGAGCCGACCTTCGATTCTGGTCGGCCGCACATAGGTCACCACCTTCGTGGCCGGCAGTTGGTGAACGTATACCCCTCTCCTATGTCCTCTGTGTCGTTTACGTCCGTCACGTCGCCGACGAACGCCATCCAGCACCCCTGCAGTTCACTCGCAGGCCACAAGGCAGGTCAATAAGGCAATAATGCCACCTAACGGGTCGGTGAATATGACCTTTGTTCCATCTGCTCTCAAATGGTGTCCACGGTCACCGGAAACCAGGATACACATTTTCCCCTTGATTTCAACCACGTTGTATAGGCCTCTGGTGGCACACACTATGCTCTCCATCTCGTGTATATTTTATTCTCCTTTTCTTGTCTGTCTGTTCTCAAGTCGGTAGTGTGTGCTTCACTCACCCCGGTTCAATTTCTCCTCCTCTGCTTCATACCTTGTCCTCGAGTCGCTACTGAATTTTTAGTTTGTTTCGTGCAAAAAATCTGGCGCCGTCTATAAATCAACATGCCGTCAAGATGCCAGTTGGCAAATCCTAGGCGCAGATCGTATGCATAAACATCTAATCGGAGAGGCTGGGAGGAGTCTGTACCATGTAGCATCTCACTTCATCGCATCCCTTCGTGAGACGCCGCCGCCTCCGCTGACCCCCGCGCTTCTACTCAGCAGCCACCCCCCACCCGTCTCAAACGGCTCATGACACAATAGCAACCGACACTTGAGACTACCAACCCAACCCCGACACCGGACACTCTGGCCCACTCCAGAAGTCGACGACCGCTTAAGTCTTGCTGCTTTTCGAGAACAATTTGGCTTTCTCGATCGTTGCCTTGGATTCCTTTATCAGGATATTCTTGTAGTCTTTGATTGTAATCCCTTCCTGTGAGGTGGAAAGGGAGTGGCGTCAAAGGCTGATAACGACCGGCACGAGGCTCCGGGAGTGCGTACCTTGGTCAGATTGCGAATCTTCTTGTCCTTGACCTCCCACAGTTCCTCGGCAACTTGCGATATTAGCCCTAGAGTCAACGTAGGGGAGTCAACAATGCAGTAAATGACGTTGACTTGACGTACGGAAGTCGTGCGAGACGATGACCACACCGCCCTCGAATTCCTTGATGGCGGTGGCGAGAGCATCGATGGACGTCATATCCAGGTGGTTGGTGGGCTCATCGAGCAACAGTATATGCGGGTGCTCCATCGCTAACTGCGAGAAGACAACGCTGTTCGTACATCATCACCACGTCAGTCACACGGAATGGCGGAATATATTCTCCATTCGATTTACGCACCGATTCCGCAACCCATCTGAAAGTTGTTTGATAGGACTCGTCTGATGCGCGCCACTGAGTCCAAACCGGCCAAGCTGCTGACGCCAGAACATGGCATCTTTATCCGGGTATTGCTGCGAGTACAGCCCCTGGAAGTACTCAATTGGCGTCTTGTCGTACGGGAGCTGATCGGCCGAGTGCTGTGAGTACTTGGCCAACTTGAGTGAGGTATGTTTGGAGATCGTCCCCTCGCATGGTTGGTAGACACTCATTACTAGGTGTAGCAATGTCGATTTGCCCGTGCCGTTTGCCCCGAGAATAGCTATGCGGGAGTCCATGCTGCGTTGGCACGAATCAGTACGTGTTGTGACCCGGAAGAAGACACCCACTCGATGCCAAAGCTCAATTTCTGGTACAGGTAGTCCTCCTTCTTGCCCGAGTACGAGAACGCCACGTCGTTGAAAGCGATAATCGGTGGTGGCAATTTTCGGATATCCTCGAAGTGGAAGCGTAACTGCTTAGGCACTTCAACTTTTTCGACAAGACCTGCTGCTTCCATCTTATCGATAATCTTCTGCTTCGACTTGGCTTGCTTAACAAGATTGGCATAGGTACCTGCACTCGCGATGAATCTGAACAGGGGCTCAGTACGAGGGGATAAAGCAGTGAGAAAAATAAACGGAAAGCGTACTTCTTGATGTGCGCGATTTCCTCTTGCTGCTTATGGTACGCTTTCATCTGGTTCACTTCGTTTTCCGACTTAGTCCGGACAAATGTAGAATAATTACCACCGTAATAGACCAGCTAAACAAAGGAGGGTTAACACTCCGTTAGTACTACATTGGGTGCAATGAGTATCACGCGCCTTCTTCTTTGGGGTCAGCTCTATGGTGTTTGTACAGACGGAATCCAGAAAATCAGCCGAATGCGACGTGATGACGAGCATGTGGTTATACGTCGAAAGGTACGCTTCCAGCCACACGACCGCTCCGAGATCCAAATGGTTGGTAGGTTCGTCTAGGCAGGACGAATAAGAGACGAACGTCGAAAAACTCGTTCGGGTTCGACGTACCCAACAACAATAAATGTGGTTTGATAAATAGTGCACGCGCAAGGGCAACACGCATTCGCCAACCACCGCTCATATCCTTCGTCGGGCGGGCCATCATCTGCTGCGAAAATCCAAGACCGTGAAGGATGCTCCCAGCCTTGGCTTCAAATGTGTTCGGGTCCATATCCTCGATCTCCTCCAGGTGCCTCTCCATCTCTTCCGTATCCGCCTCCTCCGTGCTACCGCTCAACTCCTCAACACGTTTCTCCAGCCAATCAACTTTTTCCTTCGCAGCCGCGACGATGAACTCCACAGGTCCTTGATCGGATGGAGGAGCTTCGCCGCGCACCATGTAGATGTCGATGTGTTCCGGAATCGCAATGTCCCGCCCTGCGAGTGATTGAAGGAAGGTCGACTTGCCCGACCCATTTTCACCCAACAAACCGTAGCGTTGCGGGTAGTTGAAGGAAACCGAGGCATTTTCGAAGAGCAGGCGGCCGTGGAAGGAGAGCGTGTATGAGTCGATTTTGATATCTCGCGACTTCGGGTCAGAGGCGAGTACGCCGGCAGCAGACCTGGATGGAAAGAGTGAGCAAGCGGTGGCGATAACGTCGCGAATGGAGTGGCGGGAATCCAATTCGCTACTCTGAGCAAATCGGATACTCTGGCGGGGGCGTTCCAGCAGTTAATAGTACGATCGAGTATGCTTAGCACCATTATTTCGACCAGGCGCTCACAGTCAGCTAGGAAGTAGCGGTTGGGTGTCACCGCTGGAGACTGCCTCTCTCGCATCCATAGCAGAGGACACCGCGTAAATAGCCAATCGGCCGATCTGTACGCGCTGTCTCACAGTTTATTTGATGAGGCACATACCGGTCAGTTGCGAGCCTGAGTTTCTCCATGCTCATGAGGTCTTCCTGGCTGCCCGCCGCGCTGCGGTTGGTCATGGGAGTAGCCGAAGCGCTACCTCCATAGGTACTACCGCTCCCAGTAGCAGTAGGGGTTTCGGAGCCACTAGCATTTGCTTTTGCGGCTTGCTTGGCCACCTTCTCAGCGAGACGTTTCTAGACAAACGGGAGTAAACCGGAGCAAGGATCGGAGATATAGATTAGTGTAGAATCATTACGGTGGTGCCAAAGGGTAAGGTAAGTGACAGAAAAGTGGCGGTTAGCAGGCACTAAAAAAAGTAGGCGGTGCTCCACTTACCTGTTTCGAGGCCGATGGTGGCATTTTGAGTCGTCAAAGCTGTGAGTCTCGACTAGAACAACGTGGGCTGGGACGGGGTGGGCGATAGGGGCAGCGGATAAGTGGAGAAGGTGTTCAACCTACTCCTGTTTGGGCGAATGTTTGGTTATTCGCCTTCTCGCCACCGCTCACCGCTCCGCTGCCCACCGCGCTGCTGTCCCGCGCTGCTGACCGGCTAAGTGTTTGGTCCAGATCTCACAAGACGGTTGCTTGTAAAAAGGCTTGGATTGGGAAATGGAACCAACTCGTAAGCTGCTCAGATTCACCTTAGTTTAATAGACTGCAAGAGCAGGGGTGATATCGAACCACACATCCAGCTCAGACCCCACCAACACCGCCAACGCCAACGCCAACACGCCTAGCACGACCGCGATCACCGGCCCAATGCGGGTCACCCAGAATTTTGTACGGGTTTCGCACAGAAACTAATGATATTATACACATTGGGGTTACCAATATCCGGAGACACGAAGCAAGTGAGCAACGCAAGTCTCCCTCGTCCTAACGCCCCAACACCCTAGAGAATCCACGGGAGGATGGCCTTCCGACCACGGGGGTACTTATCGCCAAAATCTCCCTTATACTTGCGGTGCTTCCCAATCGCCCATTTGGCCATTGTGACTGCACCGACGACGGTGAAGACGCCGCCTAGAAGAGAAGAGGATCAGAATGGGCTCGTCGATGGGTGTAAGAGAGGAAGAGGAGAGAGCAGGATATTGAAAGTTGTTGCGTGGGAGGAAAGGAGGGTGGAGAAGGACGAGAGGAACCGACGTACACCAAAAATCGCCGGTCATAAACCAAACAACGGACCACCCCGCAATCTCGGTAGTATAATTCGGGCAGCTGACTTTGGCGAACAACGGTCCCCTCGGGATGCCGCGCGTACGGGTGCCTCTGGGGCGGAGGTTCATTAGTGTCAAGTGGGCGGAAAAGTTCATGAGCTCTAGCACAGCCCAGATAACCACACAGGTGTTGAGGAAGAAAGGGTCGTCACGCGTCGTGTAACGTAATTTGAGGCTCCCGTACCACGGCCCGTAGAGCGCGGCAGCGAGGAAGAGGCCCCCAAGTAACCAGTAGTGCGCGCTGTTGCGGAAGACGTAGGTGAATGGCATGGTCGATTTCGAGAAGCGGTGGATGCTGTGGACCATGTTAAATTAAGACTGCTCCAAAGGGAGAAGAGACAAGGAGAGAGACGGTGCATAGATTCGAGGTTAGAAGTGGGCGAAGGGAGAACAAAGAGAGAACAAAAACGTACAAGATAGTCTCGAGTTCACGTTTGATGAAATGGGCAAGGATCATGTGATACGCGTACCTAAACAGAAATTGTTAGGCAACCGTGACGAGGAACAGTGAGTACGCACTGCTGCACCAAACTCTTCTCGAACTTGACATCACTAGGGTAATTGTTATATAGCCACACGTGGAATGCGATGGGACCGAGCTATTAGCCGAATAAATTGGAGGCCCTGTCAACGTATCTGCAATGACGAGCAAGGAACGCACATATTCGATAAGATATACAGCCCTCCAGCTAATTTGTCTGCCCAAGTCTTTGATATTGAGCACTCCTCCGTCACCGAACCCGAGTTCCGCGAGAGTCTGCTCGTCTGCCGGGACAACGGCAACTGGCCGTTTCCTGTCTACGCTATTAGCAGCACTTTCGGTCTGTGGGATAGTGATTCTTTGCCGCTCGATTGAAAACTACAAATGAACCAAGAATAAGCTCATGTCGAAATTTCACGCGTCACAACGTCGTCGGACGGATTGGAGCGCACCTTTGGGTATCTCACGCTGATGAGCTTCTTCACGTCCCCAATCGTAGTGCTTGCTGGGTCTGGAAATGCGGCGACGTATGGTAAATCCAGGGCTCGGCTGATTTTCTTGTCCAGGGGTCCTGCTGGTTGAATTGTTATCTGGACCATCGTCGTCACTGGTCTGCCTGATGCTATGGGAGACCGAGTCCAGACGGGTTTTGCGACGTATTTGTTCGAGAGCGATGTGGAGTGGCCCAACCAGTTGCCTTTGTTTTCCGGCTTGGACTTTGTCAAGTTCGTCCGTCAGTTTCCATTAGACCAGAGTATTGCCATTTTCTGTCGGCAATCTCATAGTCTAGGCTATCGGGTTTGAACGGACATGGACCGCTCATCGATGGCATTTGTCTAGTGGAGGAGAAGCAAAGCACCGAGCCACTGCGCACGTATCGTTGATGGCTGTTCACGACCGCGGCGGTGATATTCATGAAGCCCCCGAGGGTGACAACGACGCCGGAGAGTAAGCGACTACAGCGCGAGAGGTTCCATGACTTCGCCGTCGCTGATCACCGCCCACTCTCAAAGGAACCACTCTCTCTTCATAAAATTAAATAGCATGTCCTCTGTCGAGGCTCAGGGGCCGCCATCTTCCGGCTAGTCGAAGCTCCACGCACAGAAACACCCTCCCTTCCTTTCTGCCGCTCCCCTGATCCCAATCCTCATTCTTCTCGTTGTAATTGGTACGCTAGATGCTGAAATCACCACATACTGTCCCAACCAACCTTACCACCACACAGGCCTCGCTAAACGGGTGCGCGGCGCAATTCGACTAGACTCGGAATCGATCTCGATATTGAGAGAATGTGACTGGGGTCTGCTGGGAGAATGGGGAGCAACTGGCGGAGTGTGAATCGACCTGGTGGAAAGGCGACCTCGAATTGTGTACAAATCTCCTAGAAGGTGTCCTCGCTCGGAACTGGAGGGTATGCTCCATCCTTTACCTTTCATCTAATACCTGCTTCAGAACGAATGTACTGACCTCCTTTCAGTGATTCGTGAGTATGCTCGGACACCACACGCCCGTGGTCCTAGGGTTTCGTCTCCAAACGAACACCTCACCCAACCACCACGACCAAACCGTGGGTAGCTGAACTCACAGATACTGGGCACCCTGCCATTCCTCTTAGCTTCCTGCCTTCAGCCAGGCGAGATTTCTCCGGCGCCTCCATCACACCCTACTTCAACATATCCCACAGGTATAATGAAATCACCAAATGTGGTTCTATAACCTGATCCACCCACCCACCCCTTCAGCACCTCCAGGACCCCTTCCATCGCTTACACACCTCGACGACACCAGGCGCTTCTATCTACATCATTGGCTGTAGTGCAAAGACCAGGAATCTTTCTGGTGGCAATGGCCAGTGGAAGATTACGGAGATAGACCGGTTCGGTATCAAGGACGGACAAACCGAATTCTGGACATTGACTGTCAAATAGTATAGGATCGAGACTCTGTATGACATACAGATCTGGTACACTGAGCGATGAGGAATGCTCTGAGGAATTGGTAGCGTCCAAGTTCGCTCGACGCAATAAAACATAATTTCCATCAAGGAGAGTATTTTTATCCATTAATCAGTGTTATTCCCGTCGTCTGAGAGAATGATGGTCTGTATGGGCACTTGCTGCCCTGTCTGTTACCTATGTAATCGTATACCATGTTGTACCTCTCTGTTGTGCTAAAGATACAGTCGCATCAACCGCTACTATTGACCCTTCGGGATTGGCAGATTGGCCGTAGATCTGGCATACCCTGGAGAACTCAGATAAAAAAAGTGAGGCGGTGGGTAGTCTGGTCATCCAACGTACGGTTGAGGACAATACTCCCCTGATATCTCAGTCTCTTGCCATTTTCATCGTACCCATGATACCTGGATTACTCTTCTGCCTTCTAAAGGTTCACCTACATGACCATTGACCGCTGTCCCTCTCCATTGTCACTTGCTAGTAGCCACTAGGGTGTTTCGTGATTGGCCTTATTGCTGCTTTATCTGAAGTTCACCTCGCAAGAACACAAAAATAGAGATTTATATGAGTACTTTCGTGTCTCGAAGAAATGCACAATAAACAAGATGTGTTTGTTCTCCACGATTGCAGTAAGAACAGCTAGAGTCGTACATCGCCGACCCCAAGTCCTCAGTTCATGCATACACTGTCATCCAGTGCTCGCAGCTTGACCTTGACCACCAAGTTGTGCTTTCTAGGTTCAAAGTTGTCTCGGTGAAAGTCCTCATCGCCAACTTTTGCATCGTCAGGGCTCTCAATGTCTCGAATATAGACGATCTCATAGGTCCGCAGGTCCACGGCCGGAGACGTTTCCAAGTGCGTGCGCACACACTTGTTTGTCGTCCTGTCCGGTTTCGGCAAGTCTAGAATGGGTTGTGAGCAAATAAGATCAACATGGAAATTCGCTTGCTCATACCCAAAACAGAGCCGACCTCCTCCATTCCATTGTCCATAAGCGCGATCACAAAGTCGTCATTATGCGTGACCCAGTCAAGAACCAACGCCCCATCTTCCCGTTCAAACTGACTGATATCGCTGGTCGGAAAGCGGAGGTTGAGCCTGTTTTGCGCCAGGTGCCAATGTCGCCCCTTGGGGGTCAGTTCATGGGCGTGGTTTTTGCGAAGGAAGGCGCAAACGGTTCTACCACCCTTGAAGAATTTTTCTTCCACCAGGTGAGCCCTCAATTCATTCATTGTTTTGATGTCATCAGGAAGAACTGTGCTTGTTTGTTTGTATGAACTGGCCTCCCTGTAATCAAGCACGTACCAGAAACTTTACAGTGGCTCTTTGGGTTAACAAGTTCGTAGAGGTGAACCATACATGTTTTTGCTTTGGGAGAATGAGACTCGTCCTATGTGAGATACGAGGTCACTCACGAAGGTTCTTTTCCTCTCGTATTTGCTGGGGCTCATGTTAGTGTACGGCACTCGTTTACCACTCAGCTCACTGTAATGATCCGGTTCACTTTCACTGAGTTTTCTTGAAACCGTCTCAACATCGCGCTATTTGATCCAATAAGGAGTTCATGAATAGCCCGATGGATATACTGATCATCTGAATCACCAGGCATGCGAATCATTCCACTATGGGCGTTGTGCGCTAAATCGAAGGCTTGCTCTGCAGGTTGGACGGTGTCGTCGAGCTCCTGCATCAGTTTGATCAGGCGCATAATAAGCCTCTTATCATCTTTCGCTGCACTCTCGTTAATAAGATCCTGATTTGAGGCCCTGTCTTTGGAGGTGCAGGATAGCTGACTCTCCCGCCGTCGTGGCGGGGTTTTTCTACTGTCCTGAGAGAGAATAGGGATACGCTTCGTATCCTCAGCTCCTGGTGCAGCGGTTGGGGCCGCCGTGGGGGTGGGGATAGTGCGAGAGACGTGTAGCGCGCTTTCGACCTTTATAGATGATGAGGGGACGGCTTGTCCCAGCTGTTGCTCCTCTTGCTCCTAGACAGGGGAAGGTCATTGGCCACTCCGAACGAAGACCAGTTTACTCGCCTCAATGGCGTCGAGCCGGCCGTTGATACCTTTTAGTGCTGTGGATCTCTGAACGTGCGCCACAAGGTCATACATGTTTCCGTCTGGCGGATCGTTGTCGATCACACGATTGAAATCGTTTACCACCTGGACCAACTGGGATTCCCTATCGGCAGATCAGGTTGAGATCGAGAATGGTGGGTGTGGTCCCATACATTGTGGACTGACTACTGGGGGGTGCTGAGCTAGGCCTGGGCTTCGGGCTTAGGATTCGCCCGACCACCATCTTCAATCGGCTTGCAACTATCCTTGCCAGGTTCTTGTTCGTAGTGTTGTCTCGGACATTCTTGAGATCATGAAACGCCATGTTTACTGTGTCGAGGTCGCGTCGCGGGAGAGTCCAAACGCGTCGGTATCTGGTCCAGAGACGCGCTTAAGGGCTGGGTGCCGATGATCATCAAAGAATCCAAAGTGGAATTGGCGTACATGATACGTCGGACCTAATGAAAATTCCAACCCACTATGAAGGATCTCATGGGTCCATCGGAGTTTTCGACCCTCTGCTCATTAACCCCAGTGATCTAATAGCACCTACACTGCACCCGTCCTCGTTGCGATCACTCAACAGTTCTAACTTCGGGTTGGGTTGCATACACTTCATTCGTGACCCTAAACTGAATGCTCCTCTGATGATAACGTCTCGCCACATCTTCCATCTGGCGTCAATCTCGTGAACCGTCAATAGTAGCAGAGGTTTCCTATAGTTTGCCTACCTATTTCATCTCTTTCACATATGCTCCGCTTTACGCAGTTTGTACTATTGCCTCCAACAGGTAAAAATAATTATCTCTGCGGCGGCGCATGAAGAAAATGTCCTCTATCCAGGATTGCAAGCTTCGTGTTCCGACCGTTTGGGATCTGGCTCTTTCACCAGCACTTTGGCATCGTAATACGGGTTACAATGCATGTCTACTCTTGGGCGCCTAAATTGCTGTTAAACGGTTACATGGCTGTTCGCAAACTTACAGAGCACATGTTTTCTCGTTGTTTGACAGAGTTCGTGCAATTTTTTTGCGCACTCATCACCACACATCTCTTGACAAAGTCCGTGTGTGCACGGTTGGGACGCATCTGACGCTCAACTTCCTCTAATGGTAACAAGAAGGTTGGTAATAGCTCCAACCTTGGTCTAATTTTTAGTGGGTACTAGTTACTTCGCCATTCTTCTGGACCGACGATAGGTGGCACTCAAGCGTTTTTCCAGCTCGTTGGCTACTAGTATATCGAAGTTGGCTGTTCCATCCAGTGCCAATCCCTTGCCTTTTGGTGCTTCCAGCATTTTACAGAACGACGAAACGAGCTGGAGCGCAACTGGAGAATTTCGTTTAAATTATACCATTGTAATCGCCAGTACCAGGGTTCGGCTGGTTTACGGACTGGTACGTACCGAGCCGATCGCGCGTCAGTTTGTAAGGCTGTGGCTCATCAGCTAGGTTCGGACTGGCCTGTCGATGTGTAGCTAGCCCCCAGTCGTAGGTTCTGATCAATTATAGCTTCACTATTGGTACTTACATTCATTTGGCCATCGATTTGCGTCCCATAGGAAGTACTTCCAAATGCACATCAAACGGAGGATCCCTGTATATCTAAATAACACCCTGTCTTTCCTCTAAGGTTCGTTTCTGTTCGTTATTATGCACTTAAATGCTTGTATCTGTTATTATCCAGTCACCTGTAGCTCTGGTAACCTAAATTATGACTCTTACTGACTTGCATGGTCATTCTGGAGCCTATTTGCATTAGGCGTCAAGGGATTCCACCCTTATTGGTTTTGGATTCTTTGCGGGTCACTATCAACGACGGCTTTTGTTAAGCAACCAGCCAGTGCGCTGCCAAAATTCTGGGGTTGGGGGATCAAAAGCCGCCTATGACCGGTTAGATTTCTAGACATGGAAGGACAAACTTGAAAATGAACTCCAAGTTAGTGGTCTCCCCGATGCCACTCAAACGCTGACAAGAGAATTGGTTGACCGCGCTGGGATCAAGGGGCTTCTTAGTGAGACAGATACTATGACCAAGCATTTGAACGATATGAGATGGGTATACAGGTGCGCCCCATGTTCTTATAGCCCACCTTCGATTGACCTACTCCCTGCAGCCGAAGACTTCTTGAGGCAAGGCGAACCGAGCACGACTACATATTCGCGAAGAGAAGTTATTATAAAGATCGTAGGGAATTCAAGGTTGTGTTGGATACCTGGAAGAGCCAGGAGTATACACACATCCAGAAGAACCGCCTGCTACTCGAACGGGCATCGGGAATAATCTTAAAGAAAGCAGCCGAGTTCATTGGCAAAGTAATTGAGGGAACCTTGGGAGACTGGAATCTCGGAGATATCCATGGGGACGGGAATCTTGGCCGCCATGGCGCTATGGGTGAAAAGAAAGTATGTCAAAGGGTTCGTCCGTCTACATATGCCGACAAAGTGACTCATAGGGAAGCAAGGTTCCCACTGTGAAGACGGTTCGGCATGCTAAAGAGTTTCCGCGATTAGGCCAACAAGAACTCCATTCAGCGCTCAATAGTCTCAAGTCAGAGTACGTTGCTACTATCCGGAAGTTGGCTGAGAGAGAAAAGGAGAAACAGTTCAAGACTTTCCGGGATGCAGTTAGGCACCGGTACCCAAAGAATTGGTTGGCACTGCCCGAACGAGAGAAGATAGACGATACAACCGAGAGCTGGAAGGAAAGAACAACGCTATGGATCAAAGAGTTGTGGGACACCTTCTTGCCACGGAAGTCTTGTGGCAGCTGAGGCGGCGTTGAGGGAACTGTTTGTCCATATCAAAGAAGAGCCACGAAGTGGAAGGTGAAGGTGTCTGGTCTATTGGCGTGCTTGACAACAAACTGCATTGGATGTGTTGACCGCATGTCTCGGAATCCACATCTACAGTCTCGGTTTTCAATTATACTACTCTTGAGTGGTGGATTATAAGAACGAGGAGGACGGTCCTTGGCCAGGTGATCGTGGAAATTCGCATCACCATATGTAACTATCCTCAGATCACTAGCTTTGGAAGGACGTATTTGGGAGCTCTTCTTGTCAGGGATTGGATCATCGTCCCGGCCTTACATGCTCTCCTGCGCATTTACGACTCATTTAGTCAGCCCGTTGTAACATATAACCATGTCCTTGAGCCGCGAATATAAAATAGTCTTGGGGCGCTTTCCTCTGATTTTACCCCTGGAACTCTGAAACTTTTACCTCACAGGAAGATGAAAGACCGATTGTATGTATCACAGCCTAGCACCTTGAAAACTATTGGGGGACCGCGGCTCAAGCTTGGATGAGCATTGTTCATCTTACGCATACGTTCCAGGTATACCACTCCATACCGCCCCGTCGGTTAGCCTGTATGATTTCGTTGTATCTGACGCAGTCACTCAATGAACAGGCGACTAATGACCGCTGGCCGGATCAAGAAAATACTTTACATCTCGGTTACTGTACCATAACATGGCGAAAAGGCTCTACTAGCAAGCAGACAATAAGAGAGCATAAAGCCTAACTGGGGGGGAGGGTAGCGAGAGCCGATGTGGCGTGGTTAATAACCAGTGGCAAACGGTCTCCGACGGCTCATACATAAAACGGCAGAAGACGTAATAGAATCTAGCAGCGCTCGTTTAGCGTCCGCCCGGACGTTCGACCCATGTCTGCACTTGAGGACCAGGCGAGGGAGGAGCCCGTGCATAGTTGGTACTTGAGTCATACCCACCATAAGCGCCTTGTCCGGGCTGCATCGCCTCTGCTGCCATTCCGCCATATACGCTTCCACCAGCGTTGCTTGGTGCGGGGGTACCAGCGTAGTATCCTGGAAGGGGGGCTGGACTAGAAGGAGCAGCAGCACCGTACGCGCTTTGCGGGTACTGGCTGACTGGTGGTTGGTTGTAGTCGGTTCCGTTCGAGGGAGTTGGGGGTTGCTGGAGTGAGGCACCGTACACTTGCTGACCGGCAAACCCAGCACCGGAACTAGCGGTAGGCGTGAAGGGCATAGTCGTGCCAGTCATCAGCGGTTGGCCAACAGACGGTGTGCCCGGTGCACCTCCTGCCGTCCACCCGTACCCTTGTGGTTGGGTTGTACCAGCGGTGGAGGCTGCGGTAGTGGCAGGCCCTTTCCCTTTTTTGTTGTGGAAGAACCAAGCCGCTATACCGCCACAAATCAATACAACGCCGAGAGCGCCCCCGACGGCACCGCCAATGACGGCCGCGTTGTTGGAGCGACTGGTTGGAGTCGGTGTGGCTGTGTTGTTGTTGTTGTTGTTGTTGTTGCTGTCGTTGTTGTCGGAGGTGGAGGTGGGAGTATTTGTCCCGGTCACGGGCGAGGTGGCGCGGGTGGAAGTGACTGCGTTGAGATTTTGACAGGTACCACTAACGCAGGTAAAGCCAGCCGTGCAGCAAGCCACTCCACAACATGTGGTCCCACTGGGGCAACAGCCTGGATATAAGTCAGTGGGCTAAAGGAAGAATGCGGGATAATTAGACGAACTTTCGTTGCAAGCAACGGATCCAAGTTGACAGCAAGTCGACTTGCCAACGCAAAAGGTACCAGTGGGGCAGCAGGTAGTGGTGTGGCAGCCTGTTGTGGTGTGCGTACGCAGGCGTCGACCGAGGCGATCGAGGGTTAGGGTATTGCGGGCAATCGATATGGTTATTCACCCGAATCGCCGTGAAACACCGTCGGTATTGTGAAACAGATTGGAAATTCGTGGTGAACACGGGAAGAGACACGGGATATTAGCGCACAGGGTTTGTAAGCAAGCGGATGGACGCACAGATGGGGAATTTTGGGTC
>Ga0307513_10001996_pt1 | contig 28859 bp, 28 predicted proteins | sample 15_EM_MG_FD_202174 | JGI IMG/M metagenome (GOLD analysis project Ga0307513, IMG submission 202174) | Populus trichocarpa ectomycorrhiza microbial communities from riparian zone in the Pacific Northwest, United States - 15_EM | ecosystem: Host-associated > Plants > Roots > Unclassified | place... | reverse complement strand
GATGTCGTCGGTCGCATCGACCAGATTGCCATCGGCGCCATAGACCGCGGCCAGCGAGCCCTCGTCGAAGCCATAAGCGTAGAATTGATCGCCAACGAAGAACGGATAGCCGTCATCGGGCGAGAAAACGTAATAGCGATAATCGTCGCCGAGTGGCTCGGCGAGGATGATGGAGCCGTCGTCCATCGTCCATGCCCAGCAATCCACGCCGTCGAAGCTGAACCCGTAATCGGGCGGCGACGTGCCCATCGCGTCGAGCAGCGCATCGGCATCATCGATATAGCGATACGCCTCATCGGGCGCCGCGACGGCCGCCGTCGGCGGCGTGTCCTGCGCCGCAGCCATGCCCGGCAGCGCCACGCTCGCCAATAGCGCGACAATCGCGCCAGCCACCGAACCCATCCGTCTCCGTGTCATCATCCATGCCCCCATCGCTTGCGGTGCAACGGAGAGGATCATTCCACACCGGCAATGAACGCCCCCTGTCGCGCCCGTTCAGCCCCGGTTGTCTCGCTCGGCCACGCCACACCGTTCCGACCAGCGTGGCGTAACGGCGGAAGGAGTCAATCGCGGCTGTCGCGCCCAACGATCACTTGGCCAGGATCACCATCTCGACCCCCGTTTTCGACCCTCGCGACCGCGTGCGCGATGGCCCCATCGCGATGCGATAGGGAGCGACGCCACGGATGATCAGCGCGGCTCGGATGGCGGCCGCCCGGCGCACCGCGACCGCGCCCCCGCCGGATTCGGCGGCGAGCTTGATCTTGGTATTGAGGTGCGTGGTCATCACCCCCGCAATGCCGTCGATCGCTTTGGCGGCCGCGCCGTCGAGCGCGGTCGATCCCGGCGCGAAACCCACGGTGTCGAGCGAGAAGCGCTGCGGCAACGGATCGTCGGAATTGAGGAATTCGGCCACCGTCGCCGGTCGCGCGAGCGGCGTGGCGGGCACGGCCGGCGGCCCGGACGGCGGCGATATTGTGACGGGCGCGGCGATGGTTTTGGGCGTTTCGGGCGACGGCGTGGCGCTGGGGGCCGGCGCCGCCAAGCGCCCGGGCGGCGCTCGCGCGATCAAGGTGACGACGGCATAGATCAGCGCCACGGCGGCGACGCCCACGCCCGTCCAGACGATGGGACCGATCACTCGGCGTTGATCGCCGACGCTCGCGGTTGCGGTGGCGCTGCGCGGCCGCGCGGCCGCCGCCGGACAATCGAGCGTCACCCGATCGGTGACGCCGGCAACCCAGGCGAGTGGAATGAAATGCTGGTCGGCGTCAGACACGCCGGTTCGCTGGACAACGATGCGCACTCCCGACACGCGATCGACGATCCCCACCAGCCCGCCATCGGAACCGAAGATCGGCATGTCGGGAATGATCGCTGGACGGCTGGCCAGAACGAAACTCCGCAAGCGCAATATTTGGTTCACTCTGGCCGCATCGTTGCAACAAGGCAATGTTGGCCGGTCGCCGACGCCGCGGCAGACGTTTGGACATCCTTTCCCGCTCGCGACATCGCCGCCTTGCATCGCGACGCGGCGCGGTTAGGGTCGCGGCGAGCGGTACCGCCGCCAACGGGAGAGCGCGATGGCGACGGTACGCCTGACACAAGCAGCCAAGGCGTTCGGGCCGGTCGAGGTTTTGAAGGGCATCGACCTGGAGATCGCCGACGGCGAGTTCGTCGTGTTCGTGGGACCGTCCGGGTGCGGCAAATCGACTCTGCTGCGCAGCATCGCCGGGCTCGAGGCGCTGAGTTCGGGGACGGTCGAGATCGACGACCGCCTGGTCAACCACGTGCCGCCGTCGGAACGCGGCATCGCGATGGTGTTCCAATCCTACGCGCTTTATCCGCATATGAGCGTGCGCGAGAATATGGGTTTCGCGCTCAAGCTCGCCAGGCGATCGAAGGCGGAGATCGCCGCCGCGGTCGATGCCGCCGCGGCGACGCTCGACATCGCGCATCTGCTCGATCGCCGGCCCAAGGAATTGTCCGGCGGGCAGCGCCAACGCGTCGCAATCGGCCGCGCGATCGTCCGCCAGCCCAAGGTGTTCCTGTTCGACGAGCCGCTGTCGAACCTCGACGCCGCGCTGCGCGTCCGCATGCGCTACGAATTCGCCAGCCTGCATAAGGCACTGGGAACGACCATGATCTACGTCACGCATGATCAGGTCGAGGCGATGACCCTGGCCGACCGCATCGTCGTGCTCAACGGCGGCGTGATCGAGCAGGTCGGCACGCCTGACGATCTGTACGAGCGGCCCGATACGATCTTCGTCGCGGGCTTCATCGGGTCGCCGACGATGAACCTGATCCCTGTGACCTTTGCCGGCGCCGGGGCAAAGGGCGCCACGGTGAAACTAGCGAGCGGGCAAGTCATCGACACCGCGATCGCGCCGGAGGCGATCGCGCCCGGTGCCGCGCTCACGCTGGGCATCCGGCCCGAGCATCTGGGGATCGACGGCGCCGCCAATCGGTTGACGGGCACAGTGCGGATGGTCGAGTCGCTGGGCGCGGTGCATCATGTCCATTTTGCGATCGACGGGCTCGCCGACCCGCTAGTCGCATCGTTGCCGACGCGCCCGACGACCGAGGCGATCAGCGTCGCGATGGCGCCCGAGGCGCTCCATCTGTTCGACGCACGGGGTCGCGCGCTATCGCGCCCGACGCTTACTGCTCCACGCGCAGCAGCTTAGCCCCGTTTCGGGCAAAAAAAAGCTGCTTGGCGCGACACCCATAAGCGGCTTAGAGATGGATGTGGAAACGGTTACACGCTCCGCGAGCGGGCGCACCGGGGAGGAAGAGATGTCGGCCGTCACTATTCGCGATGTCGCTCGCCGCGCCGCGGTTTCGGTCGCTTCCGCCAGCCGTGCGCTCAACAACCATGCCAGCGTCACCCCGGCGACTCGCCAGCGCGTGATCGAGGCGGCGCGCGCGCTCGATTACGTGCCGCATCTCGGCGCGCGCAGCCTGTCGCGCGGGCGCTCCAACACGATCGGCGTCGTACTGCCCGATCTGTTCGGCGAGTTCTTCTCCGAAATCATCCGCGGCATCGACTATGCCGCGCACCGCCGTGGGCTTCAGCTCCTGCTGTCCAACATGCACGGCAGCGCCGACGAGACCGAGTTGGCGATCCGGGCGATGCGCGGGCGAGTCGACGGGCTGCTCGTCATGTCGCCCCAGGTCGATGCCGAATTCCTCGGCCGCAACCTGCCCAAGGGGCTGCCCGCGATCGTCATGAACGCCGCTGCGAGCGACGGCACGCACCCGACCATCGCGATCGACAATCTGGCCGGCGCGCGCGAGGCGGTGGCGCATCTGGTGGCGCAAGGCTGCAAGCGGATCGCACACGTGACCGGCCCGCAAGGCAATGCCGACGCCGACGCGCGCCGCGCCGGGTTCCGCGCGGCGGTGACCGAATTGCTCGGTGCGGATGGCGGGATCGAGATCGAAGGCGATTTCAGCGAAGCATCGGGAATCGACGCGGCGTGGCAAATCCTCAGCCAGCGCCCGCGTATCGACGGCGTGTTCGCGGCCAACGACATGATGGCGGTCGCCTGCATGGCGACGCTCGCCGAAGGCGGGATGCGCGCGCCCGACGATGTCGCGATCATCGGCTTCGACGGCGTGCCGATCGCGCAATATGTCACGCCCGCTTTGTCGACCATGGCGCTCAACCTCGCCGAACTCGGCGAGCGCGCGCTTGAGAAGCTCGTCGCGATCACCGCAGCGCAAGATGTCGAGGCAACCACCGAAATGCTCAAGCCCGAACTCGTCATCCGCGCCTCCAGCCGTCGCCATGCTTGATCGGCGGCACCTGCTGATGGCCGGCGGTGCAGCTTTAGGCACCGCAGCACTCCCCGCGCTCGGTGCGTCGCGCGCACGTCCCGGCGACCTGTTCGCCGATATTCAGCGGCGAACCTTCCGCTTTTTCTGGGAGCGATCGAACCCGAAAAACGGGCTGATGCCCGACCGCTGGCCGAGCCCGAGCTTCTCGAGCATCGCGGCAACCGGCTTTGCGCTCACCGCTTATCCGGTCGGGGTCAAACACGGCTGGATCACGCGCGCCCAGGCACGCGACCGGACGCTCGCCACCTTGCGCTTCTTCTGGACTGCGCCGCAGGGCGACGCGCCGACCGGAGTCACTGGCTACAAGGGCTTCTTCTACCACTTCCTCGACATGGATAGCGGGCTGAGGTTCCGGCAGAACGAATTGTCGTCGATCGATACCACGCTGTTGCTCGGCGGCGTGCTGTTCGCGGGGCAGTGGTTCGACCGGCCCGAGGAAGCCGAGATCCGCGACCTCGCCGCCAAAATCTATGCGCGCTGCGACTGGCGCTGGTTCCAGCAGCGCGACGCGCAGAAGCGCGTGTCGATGGGCTGGCATCCCGAGAGCGGGTTCATCGAGCGGCCGTGGTTCGGCTATACCGAAGGGCAGATTCTCTACGTTCTCGCGCTCGGCGCACCCGATCTGTATCTCGATCGGGACGCTTATGACGGATGGTGCTCGACCTATCCCGACAGCTGGCGGGGCAGCGGCGCCACGCGCCACCTCGCCTTCGGTCCGCATTTTGCCCACCAATATACGCAATGCTGGCTCGACATGCGCGGCATCCGCGACGCGACGATGCGAGATGCCGGGTTCGATTATTTCGAGAACAGCCGCCGTGCGACCTATTGGCAGCGCGATTACGCCAAGCGGAATCCGGGTAAGTGGGTCGGTTATTCGCAGGATATCTGGGGGCTGACGGCGTGCGACGGGCCGGGTGGCGCGCAGGCCTCGGTCAACGGCACGCAGCGTCAGTTCAGTGCTTATTCGGCGCGTGGACCGATCGGCCTCCCCGACGGGTTCGACGACGGCACGATCGCGCCGACCGCCGCGGTCGCCTCGCTTCCCTTCGCGCCGGAGATCGTCGAGCCGGCGACGCGGGCGCTGCATGATCGCTATGGCAGCGCGATCTATGGCCGATACGGCTTCCTCGACTCGTTCAATCCCAGCTTCACCTTCGCGCAGGCGCCGATCGAGCGCGGCAAGGTCACCGCGACCGCGGGCTGGGTCGACAGCGATTATCTCGGCATCGATCAGGGCCCGATCCTGGCAATGATCGAGAACCATCGCGGCGGAATGATCTGGGACACGATGCGATCACATCCGGCGATCCAGCGCGGCCTCAAGCGCGCGGGCTTCACCGGCGGATGGCTGGGGTGACGCGCCTGCTTGCCAGGATCCTCGGCTCTATCCCGATTCTTCTGGCGTCGATCGTCCTCGGGTCGTGTTCCAACGCGCCGTCGGCAACCGTGCTCGACGTCTGGGCGATGGGCCGTGAGGGAGAGGTGATCGGCGATCTGGTCCCCGAATTCGAACGCGAGAATCCCGGGGTGAAGGTGCGCATCCAGCAGCTCCCCTTCACCGCCGCGCATGAGAAGCTGCTGACTGCGTTCGTCGGCGACGCGATGCCCGACATGGCGCAACTGGGAAACACATGGGTGCCCGAGTTCGCCACGCTCGGCGCGCTCGAACCACTCGACGCGAGGATTGCCGCGACGCCGGCGATCCCGCGCACGGATTATTACCCCGGCATCTGGGATTCGAACGTCGTCGACGGGAAGCTGTTCGGCGTTCCCTGGTATGTCGACACGCGACTGCTCTTCTATCGCCGCGACATCCTGAAGCGCGCGGGCTTCGACCATCCGCCGCGCGACTGGGCCGAATGGCGCCGCCAGATGGTGGCGATCAAGAAACTCGTCGGGCCGGATAAATACGCCGCCTATTTCCCGCTCAACGAGTACGAGCCGCTCGAAATCCTCGGACTGCAGGCGACCGAGCCGATGGTGACCGACGACGCGCGCGGCAATTTCCGCAGCGCTGGATTTCGTAAGTCGCTCGATTTCTATCTGGGCACGATGCGCGACGGGCTGGCGCCGGTCGCGGCGAGCACGCAGGTCGCGAACGTGTGGGACGAATTCGACCGCGGCTGGTTCAGTTTCTACATCACCGGCCCGTGGCAGATCGGCGAGTTCAAGCGCCGCTTGCCCCCGGGACATCAAAGCGAATGGATGACCGCACCGATGCCCGGCCCCGACGGCCCCGGCGTGTCGAATGCCGGCGGGTGCAGCCTGGTGCTGTTCAAATCGTCGGCCAAGAAGGACGCGGCGTGGAAGCTGGTCCAGTTCCTGTCGCGCCCCGATATCCAGGTCCGCTTCCACGCGCTGACCGGCGACCTGCCGCCCAGGATCAGCGTGTGGAAGACGCCCGAGCTCGCCAACGATCCCTATTCGAAGGCGTTCGGCGACCAGATGATGCGGGTGCGCGCGACTCCCAAAGTCCCCGAATGGGAGCGGATCGCGACCGACCTCAAGCTCGTCGCGGAAAAGGCCGCGCATGGCGAACTGACCATCGACCAGACCGTCGCCGAGCTCGACAAGCGCGCGGACGAAACGCTGGCCAAAAGGCGGTGGATTTTGGCGCGGGAGAAAAAGGTCAGCGTGCTCCTGCGAAAGCAGGAACCCAGGACCCCAAGCGATATCGCCCGTAACCCTGGATTCCTGCTTGCGCAGGAATACGGAAAGGCGCGGTCGTGAACCAGGAGCGCGCCGCATGGGGGTTCGTCGCGCCCGCGTTGGTCGCGCTGGGGCTGTTTTTCTTCCTGCCGGTCGTGGCCGCCCTCATCCTGAGCTTCACCGATTTCGACATCTACGCGGTGGCGGATATCGGCAATTTGCGCTTCGTCGGGCTCGATAATTACCTCCACCTGCTCCAGACGCCGCTGTTCTGGAAAGCGCTCGGCAACACCGCCTGGTTCGTATTGCTCGGCGTGCCGCTGTCGATCATGATGTCGCTCGCCGCTGCCCTGCTGCTCGACAACAAGCTTGCGCGCTTCAAGGGCTTCTTTCGTACCGTCTATTTCGCGCCGGTGGTCACGACTCTCGTCGCAGTGGCAGTGATCTGGCGCTACCTGCTCCACACCAAATACGGGCTGATCAACTGGGTACTGGGCGGGATCGGCATCGCGCCGATCGACTGGCTGGGCGACCCGCATTGGTCGATGCCGGCGATCGTGCTGTTCGCGGTGTGGAAGAACTTCGGCTACAACATGATCATCATCCTGGCCGGGCTGCAGACCATCCCCGAGGAGCTGCACGAGGCGGCGCGGATCGATGGCGCGAACGCCTTCCAGCGCCTACGGCACGTCACCCTGCCCGGCCTCGCGCCGGTGCTGCTGGTGGTCTCGATCCTGACCATGGCGGGCTATTTCCAGCTGTTCGCCGAGCCGTATGTGATGACCCAGGGCGGGCCGGTCGAGAGCACGGTCTCGATCCTGTACTTCATGTACGAGCAGGGCTTCCGCTGGTGGAACCTGGGGTTCGCCAGTGCGATCGCCTTCGTGCTGTTCCTCATCATGTTCGCGCTGACGCTGGTGCAGCTCAGGGTCAGCGAGCGGTGGACGCAATGAAGCGCGGCGGCATGCTGACCAACCTGGCGTTGTGGGTCGTCGCGCTGTTCGCGATGGCGCCATTGCTGTGGATGGTCTCGGTCAGCTTGATGACCCCCGGTGAGGCCTCGTCCTTCCCACCGCCGCTGCTGCCGGCGCACCCGACCACCGCCAATTTCGTCGAACTGTTCGCCAATACCGATATGGCGCGTTACCTGGCCAACAGCCTGACGCTGGCGACGCTCGCCACGCTGATGTCGCTGACGTTCAACGTGATGGCGGGATACGCCTTCGCCAAGCTGCGGTTTCGCGGACGCGACCGGCTGTTCCGGTTCCTGCTGACCGCGCTCGTCATCCCCGCGCAGGTGGCAATGATCCCGCTGTTCCTGATCTGCAAGTCGCTCGGCATCGTCAACAGCTTCGCCGGCGTGCTGGTGCCGTCGATCGCGACCGTGTTCGGCATCTTCCTGGTCCGCCAATATGCGCTGTCGATCCCGGATGAGATGCTCGAGGCCGCGCGCATCGACGGTGCGAGTGAAGGCAAGATCTTCCGCTCGATCGTGCTGCCGACGTTGAAACCGATCCTGGCGACGCTGGCGACGTTCAGCTTCCTCGCCTCATGGTCCGATTTCCTGTGGCCGCTGATCATCCTCAACGACAGCCAGAAGCAGACCTTGCCCGTCGCGCTCGCCAATCTGAGCCGCGAGCATGTCCAGGATATCGAGCTGATGATGGCGGGAAGCGTGGTGACATTGGTCCCCGTGCTCCTGCTCTTCCTGATGTTGCAACGATACTACATCGCAGGCCTGATGGCAGGGAGCGTCAAGGGATGAGGAAACTGATCTTGGTACTGGCAGCGGCGGCGACGATTGCCGCGACCAAACAACCGCCCGCGCCCCCGCTTCCCGAAGGCGTGCAGACCGCGCAACCCGCGGCGACCGGGGACGGCTATCCGTATCTGATCTTCAAACCGCGCGGCTACGATGCCGACAAGACGCAGAAATGGCCGCTGGTGATCTTCCTCCACGGCTCGGGCGAGCGCGGTACGGACATCGAGGTGGTCAAGAAGAACGGCCCGCCCAAGATCATCGCGCAACACGCCGGATCGCCCTTCATTCTGGTGTCCCCGCAGCTCGAAATGGGGCTCGACGGCAGCCGCTGGGACACCGCGAAGCTCGACCAACTGCTCGCCGCGCTGCGCAAATCCTATCGCGTCGATTCGAGCCGCATCTACCTGACCGGGTTGAGCCTGGGCGGTTTTGCCACCTGGGCCTGGGCACTTAGGCACCCCGAAATGTTCGCGGCGATCGTGCCGGTCGCCGGGCTGTCGGAAGACAAGAATCTCGACCCCTGCGTACTCAAGGACATGCCGGTCTGGGCGTTCCATGGCGACCAGGACGACAATGTCGATCCACAGGACGGCTTCGCGATCGTCAAGAAGGTCGATGCCTGCAAGGGCAGCGTCCGCCCGAAGATGACGATCTATCCGCAGACCACCCATGGATCGTGGGAGCCTGCCTATGACGATCCGGCGATGTGGCGCTGGCTGCTCGAGCAGCGCCGCACCGTCCCCGCCCCCGGCGATCCCCAGGAAAACAGCAAGAAAAAGGCCGACAAGAAATGAGCAATCCGTTCCCCGACGATTTCCTGTGGGGATGCGCGACCGCGGCATACCAGATCGAGGGCTCGCCGCTCGCCGATGGGGCCGGTGCGTCGATCTGGCAGCGGTTCAGCCACGACCCGCGGCTGATGGCTGCCAAGGGCGATACCGGCGACGTCGCCTGCGATCATTATAACCGCATGGCCGACGACGTCGCGTTGATGAAGCGGTTGGGGCTCAAGGCCTATCGTTTCTCCGTCGCCTGGGGCCGCGTGCTGCCCGGCGGCACCGGCAGGGTGAACGAGGCGGGGCTTGGCTTCTACGAGCGGCTGGTCGACACCTTGCTCGACAACGGCATCGAGCCATTGTGCACGCTCTACCATTGGGACTTGCCCGCCGCGCTCGACGACAAGGGCGGCTGGCTGAATCGGGATAGCGCGGACTGGTTCGCCGATTACGGCCGTGTGATGTTCGAGCGGCTTGATGACCGCGTGAAGAAATGGGTGACGCTCAACGAACCCTGGGTCATCACCGACGGCGGCTACCTCCACGGCGCGCTGGCGCCGGGCCACCGGAATTTGTTCGAGGCGCCGATCGCCAGCCGGAATTTGATGCGCGCGCACGGCGCCGCGGTGAAGGCGTATCGCGAGGTCGGCAAGCACGAGATCGGGCTGGTGGTGAATCTCGAGCCCAAATATCCGGCGTCGGACTCGCCCGAGGACCAGGCCGCGACCGCGCGCGCCACCGCGTATATGAACCGCCAGTATCTCGACCCCGCGATCCACGGCACCAATCCCGCCGAACTCGCCGACATATTCGGCGAGGCGTGGGTCGATTGGTCACCCGAGGATCTGGCGCTCGCCAAACAGCCGATCGATTTCGTCGGGGTCAATTACTATACGCGCAACGTCACCAGGGCCGACGACAGCTTCCCGGTGCGCGCGGGAATGGTGATGCAGCCGCAGGCGACCTACACCACCACCGGCTGGGAAGTGTTCAGCCAGGGACTGGTCGACGTGCTCTCGTGGGTGAAGGACCAATATGGCGACCCGGCGATCTACATCACCGAGAACGGCGCCGCGTTTTACGATCCGCCCGCCGCGTCGCAGGGGCGTGTCGAGGACCCGCTCCGCGTTGCGTATCTGCGCGAGCATATCGCCGCGATCGGCAAGGCGATCGAGCAAGGCGCGCGGGTGAAGGGCTATATGCTGTGGTCGCTGTTCGACAATCTCGAATGGTCGCTCGGCTATTCGAAACGGTTCGGCATCATCCACGTCAATTTCGAGACGCAGGAACGCACGTTGAAGGATTCGGCCAAGCTGTACAGCGAGGTGATCGCGACCAACGGGGCGTGTTTGGGGTGAGCGCCTGACGCGCGAGGTTCGCGAGGACCGCGAGGGGCTGACGACCGCCCCGCGTCAGGCGGCGATCTTGCCCGTGAAATCGTCCGTCGCCGAGCCCAGCCGAACCAGCTGCTCGTCAACCGCGCGGAAGCGCGCGACGAACGCGTCGATCTCCTCGGACACCGCTTCGGTGTCGCCTCGGACGACCGCGAGCAACCCGGACATGCCCTGCGCGGTGGTCGCCGTTTCGTCGATCGAGGCGGTGATGCTGGTCACGGTTCGGGACTGCATTTCTATTCCCGTCCGGATAGTTTGCGCCAGCTGCTGCACTTCGCCGACGGTGTCGCGCATCGAATTGCTGCTCTCGACGGTAGACCGCGTTGCCAACTGGATCGCGGCGATCTTGGCAGCGATATCGTCGGTTGCGCGAGCCGTCTGACTGGCCAAACTCTTCACTTCATGGGCGACGACCGCAAAGCCTCGCCCGGCGTCCCCCGCACGGGCGGCCTCGATCGTGGCATTCAGCGCAAGTAGATTGGTCTGCCCGGCAATGTGGCGGATCAGGTCGAGGATCGACTCGATTGACTTGGCGTGACCCGACAGCGCCTCCGACATTTCGACGGCGGTATCCGCACGCCTGGCGGCACGAGCAGCGACGTCAGCGGTTGCGTCGATGACGTCGCGCATTCCGTCAATCGCAGCGATCAGCCCCGCTGCGGTCTCGGCTGCGGAGTTCATCGCCCCGGCCGACTGATCGGCGGCAATCGCCAGTTCGGCGGTGCGGTCGCACACGTTGCGTGCGGAAATCGCGGTACGCTCCGACTGAGCGGAAATCTCGGTGGAGTTTCGTGACGCGCTGGACACGATCGACGCGACATCGTCGTTGAATGTGGCGCTCAGCGCGGCGCGCGCGCGGGTTGCATGCCGTTCGGCGCGACTTGCCATTTCCGCGAGCACGATCTCCAGCGCAACTGTCTCGCCAGTCCAGACCTGTGCCGACATGGCGACGACGGCTTCACGCTCGTCGGGAAAGGCGCGCTCCAGATATTCGGTGATCAGCTTTACCCGACACAGCATGTCCATGGACAGGTTTTCGGGCGCGGCACGCAGCCAGCTCAGCCAGACACCGTTGAGCGCAATTCGCCGAATCCAGGAGGCATCGATTGGCTTGGAACAGCAGGTCAGTGAGGATTCAGCAAACATGTCGATGAGCCAGCCAATCTCTTGCTCTGAAAAGCCCGCCGCCTGTGCCGCCACCCAATCCTGTCGCGCCGGCGCGCGTCGGCGATGTTCGTGCAACGCCTCGGTGATCACCGGAAGCGACCGGCGCCAGATTTCGCTACCATATTGGTCGTTCAGCCCTTGCTCCTGATAGAGCGCCTGCTTTCGGTCGATTTCCTCGGCGGTGAGGCTGATATCGGCGTCGCTGAATTCTGGAAGCATTGTCTGGTCCGGTGTCCAGGGCGGACGCGGGCACCCTAGATCATGCCGGTTGCGATTCGCTGCCGGCGCCTCCCGTACAATTACCTATTGCCGGGCAAGATCGCGATCAGCGAGCATCAGTCGAGCAGCTTCGTCTCCACCGTCGGACAACTCTCCAGTGTGCGATGCACCGGGCATTTGTTGGCGATCACCAGCATGCGATCGCGCTGTTGCTGGGTGAGCCCGCCCTCCAGCCGAATGTCGCGGCAGAGGACCTCGAGCCGGGGGCGTCCGCCCGCCGCCGCGGCGCAATCGTCGGCGTGGCGGCGTTCGTGGCGCAGGATGACTTCGACGCCCTCGACTGGAATTCCTTCGGCGCGCGCGACCAATTCGATCGTCATCGCGGTGCAGGCGCCGAGTGCCGCTAGCAACAGATCATAGGGTGTCGGCCCGAGGTCGCTGCCACCCGACCGCAAGGGCTCGTCGGCAAGAAAGGTATGCCCCGACGCATCGACCAACTGGACGTATGGCCCCTCGCCCGATCCGACGCGGACACAGCCTTCGGGCAGGGTGTCGGGCGATTTGGCGGACAACAGGAACGGCTCGACCCAGGCGGCGATGATCGACGCAGCATAGGACGCGCGATCGGCATCGGTCAGCAGATGGTCGGCGCCGTCGAGCGCGACGAAGCTCTTGGGGTGCTTGGCGGCATCGTAGATCGCCTTGGCATTCTCGATCCCGACCACCTCGTCGGTCGGCGCGTGGAGCACAAGCAGCGCTTTCCTGAGGTGCGCGAGCCGCGTCGCCTGATCCTGCCCTTTCGCCGCATCGAGGAAGTCGCGGCTGACCCGGAACGGGCGTCCACCGATCGCGACCGTACCTGCCCCCTCCGCTTCGATCCGCGCGGCGTCCTCGACGCTGATGTGATGGAGCGCATGCGCCGGGTCGAACGGTGCTCCGATCGTGACGACGGCGCGCGATGACGGAATATGCTCGGCCGCGGCGATCACCGCCGCGCCCCCCAACGAATGGCCGATCAGGATCGACGGCGCACCGATCGTCGCTTCGAGATGCGCCGCCGCGGCGACGAGATCGTCGACATTGGCACCGAAATGGCTGTCGGCGAAATCGCCCTCGCTCTTGCCGAGCCCAGTGAAGTCGAACCGCAAGGTCGCGATGCCCTGCGCGGCGAGCGCGGTGCTTACGCGCCGCGCGCCGTGACTCGCCTGGGTACAGGTGAAGCAATGCGCGAACAGCGCAACCGCGCGGACACGGCCCGGCGGAAGTTCGAGCGATCCCGCGAGCGACACGCCCGCCGCATTCTCGAACCGAACTTCTCGCGCCATCCTGACCTCCGTTGTCGTCACGCGACCGTATCTATAGCATCCGCGTGACCGATCGGAGGCGTCAGATGACGAAAAGCAGTGTTTTGATCACCGGTGCCTCGGCGGGGCTCGGCGCCGAGTTCGCGCGCGGCTATGCGGCGCGCGGCGACGATCTCATTCTGGTGGCGCGGCGCGCCGATCGGCTCGACGAATTGGCAAAAGAGCTGTCGGCGAAACACAATATCCGCGCCGAGGTGATTGCCGCCGACCTCGCGGCGGCGGACGCAGCCGGGGCATTGATGGCCGAGGTGGTGAAGCGTGGCCTGCGCGTCGATATCCTGATCAACAATGCCGGCTTCGGCGCGCGCGGCGATTTCACCGACCTCGACCTCGCGATGCAGGGGCGGATGATCGACCTCAACTGCCGGACGCTGGTGGCCCTCTGCCATGAAGTGTTGCCCGGCATGATCGCGCGCGGATCGGGCGGCATCCTCAACATCGCGTCCACGGCGGCGTTCCAGCCGGGGCCGTGGATGGCGGTCTATTACGCGACCAAGGCGTTCGTGCTGAGCTTTTCGGAAGGGCTACACGAGGAAGTGAAGGCGACGGGCGTGCGTGTCGCGGCCTTGTGCCCCGGCGCGACCAGAACCGAATTCGGCGAGGTCGCCGACATGACCAGCAGCACCTTGTTCAAGTTCGCCGGCGATCCCGGTCAGGTCGTGCGCGACGGGATGCGCGCGCTGGACGGCAATCGCGCGGTCAAAGTGTCGGGGTTGGCCAATGCATTGCTGGCCGGGTCGATCCGCTTCACTCCGCGCTTTCTCGCCAGGAAGATCGCCGGGTCGTTGCAGCATTGAGCGGGCCGCACGCGCCAAGCGTCATCAACCCCGGTCTCGTTCGGTACTTGTCCACTTGCGACAAGTAATTGGCTTTCCACCCTTGTTCCCCCGCGAAAGCGGGGGTCCAGAATCACGGGCGACGTCGTTCCTGGCTCTGGGCCCCCGCTTTCGCGGGGGAACAGCTCAACCCATGCCCGAAGGGGACAAGCACCAACTCGTTCCGGGGCCCAACCTGACGCGATTCCTGGGCAGGATGCTCACGCTCCTCGAGCGCCGGCGCGTTGGATGCCGGGACAAGCCCGGCATGACGGGGTTGTCGGTTCAGGCGTCCGCCCCAGCCAGCGCCTCCTTGACGCTATCCTCCGCTTGCTTGTGCAGCGCCCAGAAATCGGGAACGCCGCGCCCGTCAAGCCGCGCCTCGAGCACCGCGAGATGCGAGGTCCAGCCGCCACCGAAATTCGCCGCCTGGTCGCGGTTCTTGATGCCGCTATGCACCAGCGTCAGCAGCGTCTTGCCGTCGCCGGCATCCTTCAACTCAAAGGTCGCGATGCTGTCGGCGTCACTGCCGAACGTATAGGCGATCGCGTGCGGCGGCTCGTAACGCACCACCTTTTCGGTCCAGCGGCGGCCGACATTGGCGGCGAAACGCTCGGGCATCGGCACATCGTTGTCCGACAATTGGTCGTGGTCGAAGATGAACTCGATATCGCCGCCGACGCGGCCGTCGAGCGACCCGGCCATGAACCAGCGCGACCGCAGATCGGAGTCGGTGAGATATTTCCAGACGGTCTCGACCGAGGCGGGAAGCGTGCGTTCGAAGCGAAGCTCGCTAGCAGTGAGAGTGTCGGTCATCGTTCTTCTCCAATCGTGCGAGACAGCGTGTCGAGGATCATCGTCCAGCCTTGCCGGGTCCGTTCTTCATAGGCCGCCCAGGCCGGATCCATTTCGTGCGTGAGCGTCAGTCGCGCGCCGGTTGCCGTCGCCGCGATCTCGATCGTGACGCGGGTCCATTGTCCTTCCTCGGCGGGATCGGCGGCGAACAGGAAGACGAGACGGCGCGGGCGGTCGATCTCCTCGAACAATATGCGATGGCGCGCATCGCCCGACGGCCGGCGCTCGACGATCAACCCGCGGCCGCCGACGCGCGCATCGATCTCGCAGGTCAGCATCTCACCATCGGCAGTCGCGAACAGGAAACGCCGCGCGATCATCGGATCGAGCCAGGCATCGAACGCGCGCTCGGGAGAGGTCGCGATGTCGCGGCTGACGGTCAGGATGATGGGATCGGTCATGGGAGATTCACTTGCCAGGAGACGCCGAAGCGATCGTTCACCCAGGCGAACTTTCGGCTGAAACCGTAATTGCCGACCGGCATCAGCACGCCACCGCCTTCGGCCAATGCAGCGGCGAGGCGGTCGACCTCGTCCTCATCCTTGCAGATCAGCATGAACGAGATCGACGGCGTGAACGTGAAAGCGTGGTGCACGAAGCTGTCGTTGGCGAGGATCGGAAGCCCGGCGACTACCGCCCGCGCCATCCGCACCGACCCCTCCGGGCCGGGCTCGCCGGCGCCATAGTGGTCGATTTGCTCGATCCGGCTGTCGGGGATCGTCGCGACGTAGAAGTCGAGCGCTTCCTCGGCGCGTCCCTCGAACATCAGGAAGGGGGTGGCGTCGGTCATGACTGCTTCTCCTGGTCCTCGACGATGATGGCTTCGAGCCGATCAAGCGTCGAAACCCAGAAATGCTCCCATTGGCGGAGCCATTCGTCCGCTTCTCGCAGCCGCTCGGCCTTCAGCCGGCAAAGCTGCTGACGCCCCGCCTTGCGGCGTTCCACCAGCCCGGCGCGCTCGAGCACGCCGACATGCTTGGCGGCACCGGCGAAGCTCATCGCATGCGGCGCGGCGAGCTCGCCCACCGATCGCTCGCCCAGCGCCAGGCTGGCGAGCATCGCGCGACGGGTCGGATCGGCCAAGGCCGCGAAAGTGAGATCGAGTCGTTCAACCATATGGTTTTATATTGCGAGCTCACGGGAAATGTCAACCGCGTGGTTTAATATTAGCCCTCTCCCGCTTGCGGGAGAGGGTTGGGTGAGGGTCTTCTTTCTTCTGCCAGGCGACGAAAGCGAAGAAGAAGTAAGAAGACCCTCACCCTCCCACCGCTTCGCGGCGGGCCCCTCCCTCTCCCGCAGGCGGGAGAGGGGCGTTTTTGAAAAAACTTGCCACTGCGTCCCATCTGTCCGAAGCTCGCGAACCTATCTGGTTGTTGGGATGGCACCATGATCACCGCGATCCGCGAAGTACGCCGCGCCAAGGGGATGACGCTCGACGATGTCGCGCAACGATGCGTGCCGCCGACCACCGCGCAAACGATCGGCCGGCTCGAGACGGGGATGCGGACGGTGTCGGTCAATTGGCTCAATCGCATCGCGCAAGCGCTCGGGGTGGAAGCGGCGGACCTCGTCCGATTGCCCGACCAGGCCGGCCTGCCGGTCGCGGCGACCCTGGGGCCCGACGGCGTGTTCGCGCCAGCCCGCGCCGCACTGATTCCGCTACCGAGGCCCGATACGGACGCGGTCGCAATATCGGTCGCCGCGGGAATCGGCGACTATCGCGCGGGCGACACGATCTGGTGTGCGCGGCTAGAGCCCGAGGCATTCGGCCGAGCGCTCAACCGCGACGTGCTGGTGCCACGCCCGGGCGGTCGCTTCCTGTTCGGCCGCCTGATCGGCCGCGAGGGCGACCGGCTGCAGGTCCTGCCGCTGGGCGCGGGTCAGCGCCAACAGGTGGTCAGCGACCCCGCCTGGATCGCCGAGGTCCGGACGCTGGTCCGTGCCTTATAATGGTGTAACGATGGGGATGGTGGGCGGTGACGGTCTCGAACCGCCGACCCTCTCGGTGTAAACGAGATGCTCTACCAACTGAGCTAACCGCCCCAACAGCGAAGCTGTGAAACAAACGCTTCGCCCGTCCTCTGACGCGATGCGCCGCCGGACGCAAGGGGGTCAGGCGATCGCCAGCCCGTTCTGCGCCAATGTCGCGAAATAGCGGTTCATGCGATCGAGCGCCGCCTCGCTCAGCGCCATGAAGGCACGGCGGCGGTCGAACGGGTCGGGCTCGCGGAGGAACAATCCATCTTCGGTCATCCGCCCGATCCAGCGCAACGCGGTGCTCGGTGGCACCGCCGCGGCGATGCACAGGCTCGATACCGACACCTGCGCGCGTTCGAGATGCGCGGCATAGAGGTCGAGCAGCATGTCCCACGCCGGATCCTCGAACAGCACGTCCGGGAATGGCCGATTGCGCAGTCGCCGCGCGCGGATCGCCTTGCGGACATCGGCAGCGGCGACCTGTACCGGCTCGGCGGGCAGCCCATAATCGCTGCGTTGATCGGCGACCGTGGCCGGAAGCGATCGCGGTGCGGGCGCGATCAGGGCCTGCGCGATCGCCGCCGCCACATCGCCGACCTCAGTATCGCACAGCAACGTGATGCGCGTGGCGAGCAATGGCGCGGCGACCGCGTCGATCTGGCTTTCGGTCAGGGTGACGATCAGGCCGAACTCGGTCCCAGGCAAATGGCCGAGCCGGTCGACCGCATCGTGCAGCGCATCGCCGGCAAGATCATCGAGCGCGGCGATGACGAGTTGCGCGCCCGCCATGCCGGGCGATGCGACATCCGACCAGTCGGCCTCCGCGATGACTTCGGCACCGGCCCTAACGGTCGCGGCGGCGAGATGAACGCGCGCGCCGGGCTGGCCCAGCACGAGCACCCCGGGACGCTGAATCGGCGTCGCGCCGCCCGTGATGCTCATCCCAGTGCCTTGACGATTTCCTCGACCATTTTCTTGGCGTCGGACAGCAGCATCATCGTATTGTCCTGGTAGAAGACGTCGTTGTCGACCCCGGCATAGCCGACGCCGCCCATCGAGCGCTTGATGAACAAGACGGTCTTGGCCTTGTTCACATCGAACACCGGCATGCCGTAGATCGGCGAGCTCTTGTCGGTCTTGGCCGCCGGATTGACCACGTCGTTGGCGCCGATGATGAACGCTACGTCGGTCTGGGCGAATTCCGAATTGATGTCTTCGAGCTCGAACACCTCGTCATAGGGCACGTTGGCCTCGGCGAGCAGCACGTTCATATGGCCGGGCATGCGACCGGCGACCGGGTGGATCGCATATTTGACGCGGACGCCCTCTTCCTTGAGCTTGTCGGCCATCTCGCGCAGCACGTGCTGTGCCTGTGCCACTGCCATGCCGTAACCGGGGATGATGATGACCTGTTCGGCCTGGCTCATCAGGAACGCCGCGTCCTCGGCCGATCCGCGCTTCCACGGGCGATCGGTCGCGGCCGCCGCAGCACCGCCGCCGCTCTCGCCGCCGAACCCGCCCGCGATCACGCTGATGAAGCTGCGGTTCATCGCTCGGCACATGATGTAGCTCAGGATCGCGCCCGACGATCCGACCAGCGCGCCGGTGATGATCATCGCGGTGTTATGCAGCGTGAAGCCCATCGCCGCCGCCGCCCAGCCCGAATAGCTGTTGAGCATCGACACCACGACCGGCATGTCCGCGCCGCCGATCGGGATGATCAGCAGGAAGCCGATCGCGAACGAGAGGCCGGTGATCGTCCAGAACACCCAAGGCGACTGATCCTGGGTGAAGTAACCGACCAGCCCGATGATGCCCGCGAGTATCGCGAGGTTGATGACGTGGCGCCCCGGCAGCATGATCGGCTTGCCGCCCATATTGCCGTTGAGCTTGAGGAAGGCGATGACTGAGCCGGAGAAGGTGATCGCACCGATCGCGACACCGAGACCCATTTCGATGCGGCTCTGGGTGAAGATGACGCCAGCCTCGGCGATGCCGAACGCTTGTGGATTGAGGAACGCGGCACCCGCGACGAGCACCGCCGCCATACCGACCAGCGAGTGAAACGCAGCAACCAGTTGCGGCATCGCGGTCATCGCAATGCGCCGCGCGGTGACGATGCCGATTGTGGCACCGATACCGATCGCTGCGAGGATTTCGATCAACGTGACCTTATCGAGATGCGCCACGTACGAATCTTCTGCATAGTTCGCTACAGACCAAGGCGCATGCGTCACCAACGTCGTCACCACGGCGATCGTCATGCCAATCATGCCGAAGCGGTTACCGCGCTGGCTCGAGGTCGGGCTCGACAGCCCGCGCAGCGCGAGGATGAAACACACCCCGGCAACCAGATAGGCCAGCGACGCCCAGGGATTCACCGCGATCGCTTCTTCCATTCTGTCCTACCCCGTCATGCCAGCGGAAGCTGGCATCTCCCTGTTACCCGCGCGGTTCCAAGCCGCGCGAGACCCCAGCTTGCGCTGGGGTGACGCATTATTTGTGACCGGCCGCCGGCCGGTCCTTCTTCTTGTACATCGCGAGCATCCGCGCGGTGACCGCAAAGCCACCAAAGATATTGATGCTGGCCAGCACCACCGCGAGCAGGCCGAGCCATTTCGACGTCGCACCAGTGCCGCCGATCCCGATCGCCGCGGCCGCGATCAGCGCGCCGACGATGATCACCGATGAGATCGCGTTGGTCACCGCCATCAGCGGCGTGTGCAGCGCCGGGGTCACCGACCAGACGACGTAATAACCGACGAATACGGCCATCACGAAGATCGAGAGGATCGAGATGAAATCCATTAGCGCCCCTTTTTGATCGCCATCGCTACATCAGGCCGTTGGATAACAGGAACGGCTGCCCTGGCACTGGTCTAGTGACCCGCAATCGAGTCACGCCCTTTTCGTATCCAAGGATCGTCAACCGTGCGCCCAACACGTCGACATCGAACGGGAAGCTTCCCTTACCACGGGCCTGACTGCCGTTGATCGTGGTCCTGTCACCAAGCATGACAACAAACGACGCATTATCGCTGCCGCCGCCAGTGAAGACAATCCTGACAGGAGTGAACAGCGGATAGTTCGCCGCTTCGACCGGCGTGGCGGTGACCGGCGTGACTGGCTTGGGATCGCCGCGAACGATGACGGCGGACCGATACATTCCTGCACCCTGGACGATTCCGACCCTCATGGTGGAATCGAATTTGCCGTCTCCATCGGAGTCGAACAGGCAGGGAATCTTGGCAACGAAGTCCTTGAGGTTGGCCGCGCGCGTTGCGCAAAAGATCGAACCCTGGGTGATGCGAAAGAGTGCCAGAACATCGCCCTTGCGCAGGATCGTCACCTGATCTCCGGCCATAACATCCGCATCGAGCATGACCACGCGACCGGGCAGGACACGCGCACTTGTGACCTCGCCGTTGCGCTTCAACGCGAGCTCGGTCCCGGTATCCTTGCCCGGCTCGACCATCAGGACGGGCCGCGCCAGCACGTTGTCGATCGGTCCGGCAGCGCTTGGTGCCGCGCAGAATATGGCTAACAACGATGCGCCGAGAAGCCGGCCCGCGCTACTCATCCCGTCAGCCTCGCGTTCACGACCTGACCATCCCTGGTCAGCCGCACCGCATCGCCGATCTCCTCGTCGAGCACGGGCTTGCCCGCTTCCTTGTCCCAGAAGGTCGAGAGGAAATTATAGAGATTGCGCGCGAACAGCGCCGAGCTGTCGGTGGCGAGGCGCGAGGCGACGTTCTTGTGCCCGACGATCCGCACGCCATGCTTCTCGACCACTTCGCCGGCGACCGAGCCCTCGACATTGCCGCCGCTCTCGACCGCGAGATCGACGATCACGCTGCCCGGGCGCATCGTCGCGATCTGGGCGTCGCTGATCAGCCGCGGCGCGGGACGGCCGGGGATCAGCGCGGTGGTGATGACAATGTCCTGCTTGGCGATATGGCCGGAGACCAGTTCGGCCTGCGCCTTCTGGTAGTCCTCGCTCATCTCGGTGGCATAGCCGCCCGAGCCTTCGCCCTCGATCCCGGCGACATTCTCGACGAAGATCGGCTTGGCGCCGAGCGACTGGATCTGTTCCTTGGTCGCCGAGCGCACGTCGGTCGCCGACACCTGCGCGCCCAGCCGCCGCGCGGTGGCGATCGCCTGAAGTCCGGCGACGCCGACGCCCATCACGAAGCACTTCGCCGCCGACACGGTGCCGGCCGCGGTCATCATCATCGGAAAGGCACGGCCATATTCGGCGGCGGCGTCGAGCACCGATTTATAGCCCGCGAGATTGGCCTGGCTCGACAATATGTCCATCGACTGCGCGCGCGTGATGCGCGGCATGAATTCCATCGCCAGCGCCTCGACGCCGGCAGCAGCATAGCCGTCGACCCGCGCGCGTTCACCGAAAGGGTTGAGTCCGGCGACCAGCCAGACACCCTTGGCGGCGTTCTTCAGCTCGGCGGGATCGGGACCCTGGATACCGAGCACGATATCGGCGCCCTTTACGGTCGTCGCGCGCGTGCCGATCGTGGCGCCCGCCCCTTCGTAGCCGGCATCGTCATAGCTCGCGGCCGCGCCCGCGCCTGCCTCGACCGCGACCTCGGCGCCGAGCGCGATGAACTTCTTGACGGTTTCCGGCGTGGCCGCGACTCGCCGCTCCCCCGTTGCCGTTTCCCTGAGGACGGCGATTTTCACGCCGGGGATTACTTGTGGCCGGACGAGATGAGCCAGACCACGATCATCGCGATCAGGAAGCACCCTACCGCGCCGTATTTCAGCATCCCGATGACGGAGTGATAGGTCGCCTCGTGCGGTTTCATGTCGGTCTGGTCGGCCATGCCGGAACTCTCTCCACCCTGATTGTGCGGCGGTCTTAGCCAGCACCGCCCCGCGCCTCAAGCCCGCAAGCGTTAAGTTCGTGTCCGCACACGCTTAAGCTCACCTTTACCCGCTCGCCTTATGGTTACCACATGACCCAGGAGAAGAAGAGGACGGGATGACGCGCAACGGACAGCGCCTCCTGATGTTGATCGACGACGAACCCGCGCAGCGCCGCCTGGTTTCGGCGATCGCCGCGCGGCGCGACTGGCGTTCGGTGTTCGCCCGCGACGGCGAAACCGCGATCGCCATGCTCGGGACGCAGGACGGGATGCAGCTCGACGCGATCCTGCTCGACAGTTTCGGGCCGGAAAGCGAAGCCGAGGCGCTGATCAAGGAATTGCGCCTCCGCCGCCCGCAACTCCCCATCCTGATGCTCACCGCCAATGGCTCGGTCGCGCAGGCCGTCGCCGCGATGCGCGCGGGCGCCACCGATTTCCTGGTCAAGCCGTTCGCCGCCGATCGCATGTTGACGGCGCTCGAGGCGGTGATCGCCGGGACCGACGCCGGCGAATTGCGCCCGCTGACCGAAAAGATTCCTGCCTTGCTCGGCTTCGATGAGATCGTCGGCGCCTCGCCTGATTTCCGCGCCGCGCTGGCGATCGCCGCCAAGGCGGCGCGTGCCCGCGTCCCGGTGCTGATCGAAGGCGAAAGCGGCGTCGGCAAGGAAGTCGTCGCCGAGGCGATCCATGCCGCTTCGCCGCGCGGCAAGAAGCCGATGATCGCGATCAATTGCGGCGCGATCCCCGCCAACCTCGTCGAAAGCGAGTTGTTCGGGCACGAAAAGGGCGCCTTCACTGGCGCCTTCGAGCGCAAGATCGGCAAGTTCGCCGATGCCGATGGCGGCACCCTGTTCCTCGACGAGATTGGCGAGATGCCGCTCGACGCCCAGGTCAAATTGCTCCGCTTCCTGCAATCGGGCGAAGTCCAGCCGATCGGGGCGCGCCATGTCCGTGAGGTCGACGTCCGCGTCATCGCCGCGACCAACAAGCGCCTGATCGAAGAAGTCGAGGCGGGCCGGTTCCGCGAGGACCTCTATTACCGCCTCAACGTCGTCCAGGTAACGATCCCCCCGTTGCGCGAGCGCATCGGCGACATTCCGGCACTTGCCCGGCATCTGCTCGCGCGGATCGCCGACCAGCCGGGCTTGCGTCCGCTAGGCATCACCGACGACGCATTGGCGCTGCTCGGCCGCTACGCCTGGCCGGGCAATGTCCGCCAGCTGCAGAACGCCTTGTTCCGCGCCGCCGTGCTCTGCGAGGGCGATGCGCTGACCCGCAGCGACTTCCCGCAGATCGCGGCGCTTGGCACCGCCCGCGTGCCGACCCCGGGCGGCCAGATGGCGACCTCGGGCGGGGTCACCCTGTTCCGCGCCGACGGCAATATGCGACCGCTAGAAGAGATCGAAGCCGACGTCATCCGCCTCGCCATCGGCCATTATCGCGGCCGCATGACCGAGGTCGCGCGACGGCTCGGGATCGGGCGCTCGACGCTGTATCGCAAGCTAGGCGAACTCGGGATCGACAACGCGGCCTGAGGTAATCTCCCCCTGTGGGAGAGGGAAGGGGCCCGCGAGCGTCAGCGAGTGGGAAGGGTGAGGGGGACTCACAGGCGACATCGCTCGTGACTCCCCCTCACCCTTCCGCGCCTTCGGCGCTCCCTCCCTCTCCCACAGGGGGAGAGGGAGATTTGGCCGATCAAGCCAACCGCGCGTTCCTAGTAAACCCGCTTCTTCGGCTTGATGTACTCGATGTCGTCGGTCAGCGTGTAGTCGTGCACCGGGCGGTAATCTAGCGTCACGCTCCCGCCCTTGCCACCCCAGCCGTCGAACGTGGCGATGGTGTGCTTCATCCAGTTCGTGTCGTCGCGATTGGGGAAATCCTCGTGCATGTGCGCACCGCGGCTCTCTTTTCGGTTCGACGCGCCCTGGATGGTGACGACCGCTTGCCCCAGCAGATTGTCGAGCTCGAGCGTCTCGACTAGGTCGGTGTTCCAGATCAGCGAGCGGTCGGTGATGCCGACATCGCCCAGCGACTTGTAGACGACATCCATGTGCCCGACGCCTTCGTCGAGCAACGCGGTGTCGCGGAACACCGCGCAATGCTTCTGCATCGTGCGCTGCATGTCGGCGCGAATCTCGGCGGTCGGCTTGCCGCCCTTGGCGTTGCGGAAATGGTCGAGCCGTTCGATCGCCTTGTCGTCGGCAGCGGCTACGACGGTGCCGTGCTTCGAATCCTTGCGGATAATCTCGGCGATGCGCTTGCCGGTGGCGCGGCCGAATACGACGAGGTCGATCAGCGAGTTCGAACCCAGGCGATTGGCGCCGTGGACCGAGACGCACGCAGCCTCGCCCACCGCGAACAGGCCCGGGACGACCGAATCGGGATCGCCATCCTTCAGATGGACGACTTCGCCATGATAGTTCGTGGGAATGCCGCCCATATTGTAGTGGACGGTCGGCGTGACCGGCAACGGCTGGCGTGTCAGGTCGACGCCGGCGAAGATCTTGCCGGTCTCGGTGATGCCGGGCAGCCGCTCGTGCAGCACCTTGGGATCGATGTGATCGAGGTGCAGGTAGATATGATCCTTGTTGGCACCGACGCCGCGGCCTTCGCGGATTTCGGCCGCCATCGAGCGCGCGACGACGTCGCGGCTCGCCAGGTCCTTGGCCGAGGGAGCATAGCGCTCCATGAAGCGCTCGCCTTCGGAATTGGTCAGGTAGCCGCCCTCACCGCGTGCGCCTTCGGTGATCAGCACGCCGGCGCCGTAGATGCCGGTCGGGTGGAACTGGACGAACTCCATGTCCTGAAGCGGGAGGCCGGCGCGCAACACCATGCCGCCGCCGTCGCCGGTGCAGGTGTGGGCGCTGGTCGCCGACTGATAGACGCGGCCGTACCCGCCGGTCGCGAGTACCGTGGCGTGGCTGCGGAAGCGGTGGATCGAGCCATCGTCCATGCACAAGGCGATCACGCCCTTGCACTCGCCGCCCTCCATGATGAGGTCGAGCGCGAAATATTCGATGTAGAAATCGGCGTCGTACTTCAGGCTCTGCTGATAGAGCGCATGGAGCATCGCATGGCCGGTGCGGTCGGCCGCGGCGCAGGTGCGCTGCGCGGGCGGGCCCTCGCCCATATTCTGCATCATGCCGCCGAACGGGCGCTGGTAGATCTTGCCCGCCTCCGTGCGGCTAAACGGGACGCCGGCATGTTCGAGTTCGTAGACCGCGGCCGGTGCTTCACGAACCATATATTCGATCGCGTCCTGGTCGCCGAGCCAGTCGGATCCCTTGACGGTGTCGAACATGTGCCAGGTCCAGTGGTCCGGACCCATATTGCCCAGGCTGGCCGCAATGCCGCCCTGCGCGGCGACCGTGTGGCTGCGCGTCGGGAACACCTTGGTGATGCACGCGGTCTTGAGGCCGCTTTCGGCGACGCCCATGGTCGCGCGCAGCCCGGAGCCGCCCGCGCCCACCACGACGGCGTCATAAGTATGGTCGATGATCTTGTAGCTGTCGCTCATTACGCCCCCGCCAGCGCTGCGCGCAGGATCGAGAAAATGGCGGTGACCGCGATCACCGCGAGGAAGAATTCGATGAGAATGATGAACGCCACCCGGCTCTCATTCTCGGCATAGTCCTCGATCAGCACCTGCAGCCCCAATCGGGCGTGCCAGCAGGCCGAGATGACCAGCAGGATCAGCGGCACCGCGACCCAGGCCGAGCCGATCCAGGCATGGACGCTGTCGTAATCGAACCCGCTCAACCGCGTCAGCGAGAGCATGAACCAGACCAACAGGAACAGGTTCGACGCCGCGGTGATGCGCTGGCGCCACCAATGATGCGCGCCGTGCTTGGCGCTGCCGAGACCGCGGACGCGGCCGAGTTCGGTGCCCTGGCCCATTATTTGGCGACTCCGAGGATGACGTCCCTGAGCAGCACGCTCCAGAACAGAAGTGTGAGGAGGACAGAGAACACGATCGTCAGGATCGACCCGGTCTTGTTGCCCTTGAGCTCATAGCCCGCGCCGGCATCGAGGAAGAAGTGGCGGATGCCGCTCATCATATGCTGGAACAGCGACCAGGTGAGCCCGACCCCGAGGACATAGCCCAGGATGCTCCAATAGCCGCCCGAGAACCACGACACGAACCAGTCATAGCTGTCCTTGCCCCCGGCGAGCGCCGCCAGCCAGCAGGTGAACAGCAAGGCACCAACGACCGCGAGACCATCGCCGGTCGCGCGGTGAAGGATCGACACCAGCATGTGCGGGCCCCACCGATAATGTGTCAGGTGAGGCGAAATCGGACGGTCGGGTTTGGACGGCGTGGCCAAGCAATATCCCCTGCGAAAGCGCTGCGCCCTCTTAGCCCCGGAGCGTCGGGATGCAAGGGTTGGACTGCCCTATGCTTACCCTCTCCCGCTTGCGGGAGGGGAGGGGCCCGCCGCCGAAGGCGATGGGAGGGTGCGTCCTTTTCTTCTTTTGGGCGCCGTCCGCTTGGGAGAAGGAAGAAGACCCTCACCCAACCCTCTCCCGCACGCGGGAGAGGGCTAAAAGCTCCACTTTGGCGGCAAGTGATCCGGCCCCATCCTAACTCTGCCTTAACCAAGCACGCGGTAGCTCTGGCTTCCGACCGGCCATTTCTCCCAACGGTCGGGAAGCGGAGAAAAATCGTTGAGCACCCATGACTTGCCCGTCCCCGGCACCATCGCCGCGAAGATCGACCTTCGCGCGCGTCTCAGGGTGTTCGATTTCGACGGCACATTGGCCTCGTCGAGCCGCGAGGCCTGGGCCGTGCTCGAACCAGAAATCCATGCGATTTCCGAAGCTTATTGGCAGCAATGGCTGCGCTGCTTTGCCGATGAGCGCATCTGGGCGACACACGAGACGCAGAAGATGATCGACATCGGCTGCGACTTCCTGCGCAACCGCTTCCTCGACACCTCGGGCCGCCCCTGGGTCGAGTCGATCGAGCGCTCGGTCGCCGCCGCTTTTTCCGCCGACGTATCGCCCATGGCGCTGTTGTCGATGATCTCCGCCAGTGACCGTGCCGCGTTGGGAGTCATGGTCGCGCGAGTCGATCGTGACGATACCCGCCTGCCGGTGCTGCTCGACACGTTGATGCGCTTGTCCGCGCTCGAGGGCGAGATCACCGTCGATATCTACAATTCGTATCGCGAACATCAGGCGCAGGTCGCGCGCGATCGGCTGTCGGCCGAATTCCGCGACGGCATCGCCGCGATGGTCGAACGCGCAACCAGCGAAGGCGCTACCTTGCGCGACCAGGCAGCGCGCAGTTCGGGTTCCGCGCGCGGCATGATCGATAAGACCGCCGAGGTCGCCGCGGCCGCCGAGCAATCGGCGGTGGCGATGCGCGAAGCGGCGCAGACCGCCGCAGGCCTGATCCGCGCGATCGAGGACGCCCGAATGGAAGTCGAGGCCGCAGCCGAGATCGCCACCCGCGCCAGTTCGCAAGCCGGCCAGGCGGTCGAGACCAGCGGCGCGCTCAGCGATCACGCCAAATCGATCGAATCGATCCTGGGGCTGATCCGCGACATTGCCGGCCAGACCAATTTGCTTGCGCTCAACGCCACGATCGAGGCGGCACGCGCCGGCGACGCCGGCCGCGGCTTCGCGGTCGTCGCGCAGGAAGTGAAGAGCCTCGCCAACCAGACCGCGCGTGCGACCGACGACATCGCCGCCAAGATCGCCGCGATCCAGTCGGCCACCCGCTCGACCGTCGAGACCAATGCCAGCATCAAGACTACGGTCGCCGAAGTGCAGGAAAGCGCCAACCGCATCCGGTTCGCGATGGAAGCGCAGGCGCAGACGGTGACCGCGATCACCGCCGCGGTCGACGAAACCGCGCTTGCCGCCGATTCGATGTCCAACACCATCGCCACCATCCGCGAGGATACCGAAGGCGTCGCCAACGAGATCGAGGGCGTCGGCAGGGGGTTCGATTCGCTCGACGGTCAGCTCGGGCAACTCAAAGCCAGCGCCAGCGACTTCGTCGCCAAGGTTGCGGCATAATCCTGGAGGGGATGAAGTGAGTGAAGCACAGCCGGTCGTCTGGCCGGACGAACTGAGGGCAGCGCTCAAGCGCGACCTTCCGCCATTCGACTGGGATGAACAGGTCGCGCCGATCTGCGCGGAACTCGTGCCGATCGTCGAGCCGCACTATCACGCCATCTGCCGCGTCTTCTGGGATCACTATATCGCGCATCCCGCGACCGCACATGTCCGCTCCTATTATACGCCGAAGCAGCTCGAATCGCAGGTCGCCGCCAGCGACGCCTATATGCGCGCCAAGTTCGAGCACCCGCTCGGTCGCGAATGGAAGGCGATGGCCTGCGCGCATGCGCGCGACTCGGACCAGGCTGGCATCTCGCTCGCACCCTTGCTCTCTTCGCTGGCCGCGGCGCATCAGGCGACGCTGCTCGTCGTCGGGGAAGCGTGCGGCCAGGATAGCATCCGGATGGCGCGCTACGCCGATGCGATGCAGCGCGTGTCGCTGGTCGAGGCGCATTTGCTGACGAGCTATGTCAGCCACCTCGTCAGCACTCGTGCGCAAAAGGCACGGCAGGAAAGCTCCGAGAGCTTCCGCGAATCGATCGCCGCGTCGATCGAAGGCACCGCGCAACTGGGCAACAAGATTCGCGGCCAGGCCGCGCGCACGTCCAACTCGGCGCAGGGGATGCTCGACAAGACGGCGGAAGTCGCGGCCGCAGCCGAGCAATCGGCAGTGGCGATGCGCGAAGCGGCGCAGACCGCGGCAGGCCTGATCCGCGCGATCGAGGACGCCCGGACCGAGGTCGAGATCGCGGCCGAGATCGCGACCCGCGCCAGCTCGCAGGCGGGCCAGGCGGTCGAGACCAGCGGCGCGCTCAGCGATCATGCCAAATCGATCGAATCGATCCTGGGCCTGATCCGCGACATTGCCGGCCAGACCAATTTGCTTGCGCTCAACGCCACGATCGAGGCGGCACGCGCCGGCGACGCCGGCCGCGGCTTCGCGGTGGTCGCGCAGGAAGTGAAGAGCCTCGCCAACCAGACCGCGCGCGCGACCGACGACATCGCCGCCAAAATCGCCGCGATCCAGTCGGCCACCCGCTCGACCGTCGAGACCAATGCCAGCATCAAGACTACGGTCGCCGAAGT
>Ga0307513_10001995_pt1 | contig 28871 bp, 22 predicted proteins | sample 15_EM_MG_FD_202174 | JGI IMG/M metagenome (GOLD analysis project Ga0307513, IMG submission 202174) | Populus trichocarpa ectomycorrhiza microbial communities from riparian zone in the Pacific Northwest, United States - 15_EM | ecosystem: Host-associated > Plants > Roots > Unclassified | place... | reverse complement strand
GCCGCATTGTTGTAGACTCCTAAAACCCACACCTTGGTTACTATGCTGGCTGGAGGGATTTGAGGGCCCATTTCAGACTCCAGGCACCGGCTTGGCAAAAAACCGTAAGACACGAGAAAATACGGTAACTGCAATTTGAAAGTAGTCAAGTAATTTGTATATAGGTTTTACTAGTTTAATAATAATCAAAGTATAAATTATACAAAACATGTTTATTTAGCTTTAGACTTTGTATACCTAGTAGAAGAGACAAGAAGAGCCTGAGTGGAGTACAAATTGTGACTAAGCAAAGCAGATTTCATATGACTAATACTTATTACTCATAGGTATGTTAAGTTTCACACAATGAAGTCAGTTGACTAATAGTATCTCAGATGACTATGCAATAGCAAGTTATTGTTATGTTATAAGTAGTTAATTGTTTTATGACTCATGATGGTGATGTTAGATAATTTAATGATTTTCACATGTGACTCACATTATGACTCATGGGTTTCATGCATGTGACTCAGTCAAGCACATGACTTGCGTTATGACTTACTATTAGTTAAAGGTTGTGGTGCATATAACTAATAGGAGTGAGCTGATGGATTTCATATTATGACTCAGTACAATGCATCAGGATTGTATAACTAATATAGATGTGTCATCAGGGTAAGGGTAGAGTGAAGATCAGGTACAAATAGCAAGCCTTTAACTCTAGGATAGAGATCCTCATGCTACCATCTAGGTATATTCCTACTTATATATTTTATGAATAAAAGATTACTTTATATTCATTTAGTTGCTATTATTTTCCATCTACGATTCATCTGGCAATCAATACAAGCCTACCAAGCGCAAGGACAATAAGAACTACCAAGTAGTTTATCAGAGTTCATGATTGTCAGATAGGAGAAGAGTCTCTATTGTGAATAACCAAGAGAGCTTTAGCAGAGTCATCGCCTACTGATTACAATAATTTATTATCAATACAACACAGATTTTTATCAAATCCTGAAGGAACAATCAGGGATTGTCATACAATTAGGGATTGTTACAGACCACCTCCTGGACTGCTTCTCATATGTCGGAGAAAGCTGGTAGCATAGCACTAGTTTCAGGTCTAGCGATTCAGGTAATTGCCCAAAAAAAGAAAAATGGATCCAAGAAAGAGTCACTGAATAAGAAAATAGCCTTGCTCGAGTCCATGATGACTGCCCCAGAGAAGACTTTGTCACCCAGAAGACAATGCTAGAACTTCCCGATACTTGCATGGAAAACCACCTTTGTTTGATTATTGAATGCAATCAATCTTTCAAGAATATGAGACAACACTTTTTAACCATGTTTAAATGAGATTATCTTAAGAAGGAAACCGAAGATGCCCACGCAATCATTGCTTCTGGCAACCAATCTGCATATGGACGTGATGCCACACTTGATGCAACATTATTGTCACATGTGTACATATTCCGGTAACGGTACACACTGGCAGCAGCCGCTGTGCAGGGTCTCCTTTATTTAGTTTGATTTATATATCGTTTATTTGATTTGATTTCAGCTCCACAACTCTCTCTGAGTCAGATAGGTTATACCTGTGCTATTGTATGCTATGTCCAGTTTGCTTTGCTGGAAGTTTATATATAGGATTCTGGGTATGGAGTAGTCATGTAACACGGGTGAAGCCTGTGCTATCACTCTTTGTTCTTGCAGGATTACAGGATTCAAGTCTGTGCACAGCTACTTCTAATAATCTTGATTGCAGGAAGGCTATTACTCTTGAGTTTTGTATTTAAACCAGTCTCCTGGGTAGCAGGAGACAGCGGACTTCAACAGACTATCTGTCCAAGAATACACTTGGTTAAATGACAATTCGTTACTCCCTATTTGTCCTTCAACTATTATCTCTTGCTCCCTGTCCCTTGAACCCTCCCTTAGTACCAGTAGTAGCTGGTCTGTTACTGGTCCTATTCTTTTTCGTTAGACAGGAATAAATCTGTTACAATTATACTACAGTGGGCTAGATGCACGAAGAGACATTCTGTTTTTCTAAATGCCCTATAGGCTGCTACCTAAAGTGGTTGATAGCATTCATAAGTATCTTACTGCTTGCTTCTTCTTTTAGGCATTAACAAGGCTTATTCGTGTGTCTAGATCATGAGAAAACACTGGCAATATTGACCAAGCATGCAGGCATAGTCCTATCGGATTTTACTAGGGGAACCCAAGGGTTGGAAAAATCTCTCTCTGAGTTCATCAAAGCATTTGAGATTTTCAAGTATTATGTATCACATTTGGATAGGAAAAACGCCAAGGTGGCTCTCGCCTATGAGGCCTCTGTTACATGCCTTGCAACCAAGGTTGAAAAATTATAGCCTCTGAGAAAACACAACTCCAAGCCCCAATCAAAACCCAACTCAAAGCTCCCAAGAAAATACAAATACTAACCCTCCTCAATTATTTTCCTCTAGTATGAGCCTTCTCATTGACCCTCACATATAAGGGGCTCAATCTGCTGCCCTCACCTATTCACATCCCTGCTGAAAACCTAAGACAACTTTGAAATCGGAGGCTAATAGTCGATCAAAAATCACAACAGAGTATCACAAAGTTCGCTTACAACCTGCGATACTAGTATCAAGACCCACCCAGATAATTAGACAACTACAACTCTTTTTCGAAAAATCCCTTTTCATTCAGTCATCACATATTGCATCAAGATAGAGCATATTTAGATTTCGCTCATTGACAGCCTCTGCAATTCTCTCGTTTAATTTTGTTGACACTTTACAATATATTAGGCATTAAGAGAACTTTGCAGACACCACTGTACATCTTTGTTTCCTCTTGGGGAATATTGTACTAGAAATCAATAATCATTTCTTAATGTTGCTTGCAAACAACCTACCATGTTATTACTACTAGATCAACAAACCCTTGAATAAACTCATACTATGGGAAATGTGGCAATTGCATTTTCTTTCTAAAATCATTCCTCCCCTGTAATAAATGCAATCAATTGAATGAAAATTATAACTTACAGGTTAGTTTTTTCACATATCGAGTGACTCAGGATCTCCTTGAGTATTATTATGGACAGTATTCCTCCTGGTATTCGTTCAAGTCAAATACCCACTCGCATCTGGTCCCTCAACTCCCATGTCAGTCTTAATACCTCTTACCATCTCAGTTTGCCGGCATTCCTTCCCCAGACCCAATGTTCACAGAAGTTTGTTATTCTCATTTAGCATACCAATAACTGTCCACCCAACATTCAACATAGAATTTAATTCCACCAATCAAAGTACTATTTGCCTCTCAACTTTGACCAACCAAGGACCACTCCTGAGTTCGATTTGGGAAAATACCTCTATTCTCGAAAATTACTCAGTAAACTACCGTAAGAACTCGAATAGAAGAAAAATGTGCTAGAACGTTGGAGTTGCCTCTCCTAGTAAGGCGCCTTGTATATTCCTTTTATTTTGTCTCAACTGGGGGCTGAGTTTGCGGTGTTTCCCCCTCGCGTAGCTCAGAAAGGAAACTCCAACGTCCTAGCACATTTTTCTTCTATTCGAGTTCTTACGGTATACAACTGCTAGATAATTGCTATTTTACCCCTGGTTCTCCAAAAAGGCTCCCCCCTGTTCGTCTACTACACACAATTCACGTTATCCTCAATATCGCACAAGATCCAATCTTTGAACTCCATGATGTCACCCTACCCCTGTTCTAAAAAATACAGTACTAAATAGATTTATTTTTCCAAATGCCCCTTCACATCCACCTATCGCACAGAAGTTGCTTTTTTGAGTAGGAATAGTAAATACAGTTTGCCTGGGGTTCTCTTTTGAACCCTTAGTGGCTCGAGATAGAGGTTTCTGAGAGGACTATTGGGTGGAGGGGGTTGGGGGAGTTGGAGGAGTTGGAGGAGCGGTTGGGGGCAGGTGAACAGAAGGATCTGGACTTGGTCAAAGGAGAAATTGACTGTTTGAACGGGCCTTTGTTGAGTGCAAAGCAACAGAAGGAATTGGGGAGAGCAGGGGGGATATGAAGAGTAGGAGGGTGTAAAGTGGGGGGAGAATAACAGAGAGACGGGACACAAGTGGGAGAAGGAAACAATTGTGAAGAAAGACTACCATTCTCCGGAGCAGCAGAATGGATAATACGCTAATCAATGCCTCCTTCTCGACATGTACCCACCCCGAGTTGCTGCATGGAGCCGGGCTATACCAGCATCGTCACCATGGAGAGTGCACCCTTTGAGAATTTTTCAATTTCACAGCCAATGTGCTCATGGGAGATTTTGGATATGGCAGCGACCTAAACCGCTGCAGGAAGTTAGCTGGTCTGAGTGGTAACCAGTGATCGCAGACAGGAGGGGTTACTTGCCGTAATTTCAGGGATTTTCATGGCAATCTTAGCTGGGGGGGCGATGGCAGAGTCGAGGAGCGAAACAAAGCGGATTAAGCGGAGTATGCGAAGGGGGTCGTTGGCGAAGGTTTCTTCCGAAGGGGTAGTGATAGGCTGATTCTAGGGGAAGAAATGTCCAGCAGGCGGAGGCCTATACTCCATCAGTTCCGTGTGTAGGGTACGAAAAAACGGCGTTGATGGTCGAGTCACTGCTGACTCCATATTTTCCTGGGGCTCAGAATCCCTAAACAGCAGTCAATATCTCCCATGTCGAATTGGAAGATAAAGTAAAACATACCATATGCGGAATCTGACTCTCTTCAGAAGACGTATCACACCTTGGATTGACTAAGTTGATATCCAGCCCTAGGATCTTCCCACTGTTTATCAGATAATTTTCTTATTGATTTCAGAGTATCCAAATCTTCAATTCCGACTGAGGGTATTGATTTCACTATTCCCCACCCCTCTAATTCACTAGTAGATGGAACAGTACGGCGCAGGGGTCCCTCGGACCCCCCCCCCCGCCAAACTATATTCGAGCATCCGTAGTATCTGAGTTGAAAGACCCCCCCTGGCTATTCCTTGATACGTTGTCATAGCAATCAAGACTTCGGTTATTGCTTCGCCGACTTCGGGTACACCATTTCACTGTAGGGGGCTGTGATTGTGACAGTTCGATCAAATTCTTGCACGATCGTGCCCATGTATTGAGTCTCCGCCACGCACCCACCAGTACTATCCCTCGTGATATCTGAGCTAGCAATGCCCATGAGTTGGGGTGTTGTGGGGGAGGCTGTCTCTCTAGGGGAAGTAGCGGTGGTAGGATGTCGCTTGGCAAATTGTGTGGTTAATGGTCTCCCGAAATCGGGGTGAGTGAGTGTGGAACTAGTTACACAATCAATGTAGGGCATTCTGTGCCGATGTCATGTGATGTGTGTTGTTCCCGATATAGGTTGGGCATCCCTCCCTTCAGAGGAAGTTCTCCCATCACTAACATCTGGAGCACAAATTGTTCCTTCAATTTCCGCATCAATCTTTCCTTCCAGGTGACTGCGCCCCCCCAAAATAGCTTATTATCATCATAAGATTACCCTTTCAATTGCTCCTCTTTTAAACTACTAGCTGATATTAGCATCTGATTCAAGAACTGTTCCGCGAATTCGCAACACCGGGGACAACAGCTGTTTGTGGTGGGTTTATCATTTTGGTCCATATGATAAGAAAGTATAAGATTCCCAATATCAAAAAAATTAAAAAAGAAATTAAAACTAAAACAGAACAAAAATATCAGCGAAAATGTTCAAATGTTCGACAGCGTCTCCTCAGCAGGAAAGCGCTGTTAAGGGTAGGTCGAGCACGGAATGATAATCTAGCAAGCCGCCGGAATGAGAATATCCTGCCTAGACAATTCTAGGACTCAATTTCTGAAACATTCAAGGTCTCTACTCCTCCCTTTCCCCATCACAGCCCATCACTCACGATTAATAGAACCTAGCTGGAAAGGCCAATTTCTCCTATGACTCCTTCATCGACATCGCCTCTTCCGCGCATGCTGACAGAGTAAGATGCATCTGGCTCAGACTGGAAGATTGTGGTTGCGTCTATGCCGTCGAGGATAAGTGATGGTACTATTTCTGCGGATGAGACTTTCTACCCATGAAACGGCCTAGCTTCAGCAATGATTTAGAACCGGGCAAGAATCGGCAGCAGTTATCAATCGAGAGGCAGAAAGTCGTCGAATTGACGGAAGAAAAAAACTACCACTTCGGCCTACCAACCCTAGCCCCACCACTCCCAGAGCTCTCAGGGGCGAACCTAGACCAGATGTTACTCCGTGCAAACTACAACAGAAGTCATCGCGACTGTGGAAAACCACTTGGAAGATCTATTCATCTTGCGCCCGAGCTCTTGCTTCCACCGGGGCACTACAAAATGGCCGCAGACCCCCTCACAAAATATCTACGTCTGGATGAAGGCGCACACAAAAATTCACAAACACAACAGATCAACCCAGCCCCCTCCCCTCTCAACCTCACGCTGGCCGCAAACACATATGATGGCCAAGGGAAACCTCCGCTTCCACTCAATATACTAGCCCGTCTTCCTCCTCACCCTCATGTCATTGGTATAAGCATACCTGCGCATTCCAAAAGTATCCAGATGATTTGGCGTCAATATTCGCGGATCCAGGCTCAAATCCCAGCAGCTTGGCGCCGAGGAATCCGGATACTTTTGGAATGCAAGTACCGACTGCTCCACACACAATATCTACCTCAACATGAGGCCTCCCAGAGAGAAATACTCGCATCCTCGGTGATTCCCGAAGGCTACTCTTCAGTGGCTCAAGAAGCTGCAGTTGATCCGTTGATCCTTAGGGAGGCACTCATCCAAGCCATCAATATACTACAGATGAAAACTTGCGTCAATATAGCAACAGCCGGCGCCCACTTTGCCATCTGCACTATATCCGGAAGTCGCAGAGCCCGGCCGCCAAACTCCATTTTCGCTTTTCAAATACCGTGCGGACGTCCTCTGGTATTACATCTCTTTAGGATTGCTCCCATGATGACTGCTGTCTGTTCCTCCTGGTCGCGGAAGTCGCAGAAGAACCCCGCCACTGCAATATCCTCCCGCCAGCCTCATCACATAGGCTATCCATCACCAATGAACTACTATTTTCATCCGTTAGTAATAACTCTACTTCTCCAGAGGGCCTGTCACTTGCCTTAGAAATGTTTTTCGCACTCCCGGATTCCCGTGGCGGGACAAGATAGCTTTTTCTACGCCACCTTGATCACTCCACCACTCACCATGGTTTCCAAGAGGGAACACACCATACCACCGAACCTGATGATACGCACATCTTGATGATGCCTGGATGCATTTTCTGGTCTTTAAAAAAATGGGAAGACACAGTAGCGCCACTATGTGCTTGGTAAAAAAATGTTTCTGGGGCTATTCAATCATTAAATTGGCTCTAGAAAAAAGAACAAAATCTATTCTATGAACCCGCCCGACCACGATACCCCCCCCCCCCCCAGCAATGCATCTACAATCGAGTCGCACACACAGCCCAAACAAGCTCCACACAGGCAATCCCTCAGGGAGCCCCCTCAGCCGCCCCACCCCGAACCGCTAGGCAAGTGACCATTAGTAATTGGAGCTGACAAGGATGAATCTACCCCATACCCATTACGCAACCCTCTCCGCCCCCGCCCCTAACACAGGCACCGAAGGCCTTCAACCTCGCTTGTATGGGGCCAACTTTCCCCGGCCCCTCCAGGCTGATCAAGGCCGCCCCAGTCGTAAGGGATTGCACCCTCTTGATACATTCCCCGACTTCCTTCTTGGCCTGCCCAACCTCCTTCATAAGATCTTGGGTGTTTTGATTGATTTCTTCCCTAATATCTTTGCTGCAAGTTTCAAATTCCGCGCTGATACCTTTCCTGTGATTGCGTTTAGTTTCTTGTTAATTATTTCTGGAGATTGGGAATCTCACATGCTTATCACCTGTACTAAAAGGACAAGCCCGCCACAAACAACGGCTGCTCCTGGTGTTGCAAATTTGCGGAACAGTTCTTGTGTTAGATTTTTTATGTCAGCCAGTAATTAAAAGCGAATCACTTGAAAGGGCAACCTTACGATGATAGTGGGACATTTTTTAGGGGTGGTGGGCAGGAAGGGAAGATCGATGCGGAAATAGAAGGGAAGATGCGCAATCCGGGTGTGAAGAACTTTCCTCAGAAGTGAGGGATAGTTTACCTAGCCTATATAAGTGGCAAAACACATCACATGACATCGGTATAAGCATACCGACTGCTCCGCGTAGATTGTGTCACCAACCTCACACCCCCCACAATCCCGGGAAACTTTTCAACCGACAGGCCAAGCAACATCCTACCACTACTCTCCTGATAGGCAAATGACCTCCCCCATACCACCCCAGCTCATCCCTTGCCTTGTTTTCGAATTATCGACTTGGAGGGTGGGCCAAGACTGATAGGGTAAGGTCAAAAGTGTGCTTCTTCCATGATACTGGTAACAGCATAGCACAGAAACTAGGCAAATATTAGTAAGAATAAGAATAGTGGCGAACAAAATTGACGATTGTAGGAATAAACCTACACAGTACAGTCGGAGCTCACTGTCTCAGATATCGCTCTACCGGATTCCCCACCATCCTGAACGAAATTTCCTGAATTGTAAGGTGTTTTTCAACAAAACCTAACTCGCTGTCCCCGATAATACGCTGTTCCGGAGAGATTCCGCGGATTTTGTTTTGACCTAGGCCTTCCGGGATTGTGAGGTGCAACTGTGTTCGAATCATGGATCCATATGATACCGGTGAGGAAGAAGCTGTTTGGATATTAGGACAGAGTGCGGAGGGCCAAGAAAATGATATGAATAGCGAACTTGCAGACCATGAAGAAGGAGAAAGGAGTGAAGAGGGAAGCGAAGGACAAAGCCGAGTGGTGAGGGAGTCTGAAACTGTTCATCAAAATACACCGAACAATATGATTCAACCTACCAATTCATGCCAGCTACCGCCCGTTCCTCCATTCACCCCATATCAACATCATTGTCCCGAGCACTCACGAAGAGTATTTCTGCCACCAGAGTTTCCTACTATATCAGAATCCAATTCTTGTAGGACAGAGCACGATTCTAATCCTTCAGGGAACCCATCCCCGGGGAGCTTTTTCAAGCTCTTTTTTACTCAGGATACCTTTTCCTTTCTTATAAGGAATACAAATTTATACGCCCAGGGAAAGAGAGCTGGAGGAGAAGGACAAAGGCCTTGGAAGGATATACAGATTTCGCATTTGAAGATCTGGATTGGGATTGTGATATATATGGGAGTTCACAGTCCAAGAAGTGGTAGTATGCAGAATTTTTGGCGCCGTGATGATCATGGTCCTGTTCACCGGTAAGATATTTCGCACTAGTTCTTGGAAGCTTCCTTATTCCTAACACTGCACTTGGAGAGGTTATTAAAACCCTCAAATCATAAGTTAGCTCTTGTCTCTATAGAGAATTGTATGGGATCAGCAGAAATATGTTTTTGTTTCTTAGTTACTCCCCAGACCCTGCGCATCTTGAGCCTGCAAGAGAATGCAGAATCTATGTATATTAATTGGTTTAATAGAATAACAACCTTTATGACTCTACGGATGTTTGAGCAAATGAAGAGGTTTTTTCACATCTCCGAGCCTGTGAGATCTCTTCCAAGATGCCAGTGGTACCATAAGCTACTGCCATTGGCAGATGAGTTACAGCAGCGATTTCAGCAATATCTCCGGCCAGCCTCAGCTGTTGCTATTGATGAAATGATGATCCGATTTGTGGGAAGATCATTTCACACAATTGCAATACCCGGCAAGCCTATTCCTTTAGGCTATAAGGTGCTAGCTCTTGCAGAAAGGGGATACACTTTTGGCTATATTTTCACTTCGCGAGTGGAATCCTTTGCTGGCCAAAATGCGATTTCAGAATACCAGAATCCGATTAAGCTAAGCCCTACCTCTCTTGCTGTCTTGAAGCTCTGCCTCCAGCTACCCTATGAAGAGAATCGCTTTACTCTATACTGTGACAACTACTTCTCCAATATACCTCTTTTCCAAGTTCTACGCACTTTTGGGATTAGTGCCTGTGGAACAGCTCGTATCAATTCAGCAGAGTTTCCTAAGGTCCTTAAAGTGGATAAGAAGAAAGTTACACTAGCATGGGATACCCTGTCGGCTGTTCAAGTACGCGAAGTTCTTGCTGTGCTCTGGCAGGACAATAACCTAGTAAGGCTTTTGACAACGGCTCATAGTTGTCAAGAACATGATGGAAAGGATCGATACTGTCGCCGTCCCAGGGAAACCACTCGCAATCGAGCAGCTGTACAAGGAGTTTGGGGTCCTCAAGCTCATAGAAACCTTTCAGTTCCAGCATTAACAGCAGATTATAATGACAACATGGGCAGGGTTGATATCGCCGATCAGCGCAGAACCTATTATGCCACTCAACTACGAGTGGCTCGAAACTGGATGCCACTATTCTTTTGGCTCCTTGATACAACTGTAATAAATGCCTACATTATTGCACATGAACTCTATCCTACTCATCGAGCCTATAAAAAAGATTTACGCTGGAAGTGGCATGAGGATCTTGCCTGGGAGTTAGTTAAGGAGGGTTATTATGAGTTAAATCCGGAGCATGCGCGACACCGAGAAACCAATCCTCATGCCTCACCGAATGGATCTTCCTGCCCTGGCAGTATTCCAACTGGAAACTCGCATGAAAGTCGTCGAAAAGGATACGTATTGAAGTATTACGAACTACCTGTCTGCCGAAAACAGCCCGTGAAACATGCTCTACAACATGCCGGCAAGGAAAGACTCTGTGTCTTTTGCCGCTACCTCCGAACCCCTAGTCCGCTTCTCTCTCCCGAACTTCGCAACACTCTCCTCAGTCATCCCCAGGCCCCTCGGCACAATAAGACAAGGCAATCCTCTTACCAATGCTCCTATTGTCAATTGTTTCTTTGCAAAGAGTTTTGTTTTTCACACTTTCATGATCTCTAATTCCATGTCCTTTTTTTTTCTCCCGGAATCAGTACCAATTGAGAATAGCTTCCTCTCATGGTGGGTCGCTAAACATTCACTAAAATCGTAGTCTGATCTTAGCCTGCGTACTAAAATCTTAGCCCGCACACTAAAACAATGTGAAATTCGGCAACGGAGCAAGGGATGGGTAGCGTTAGCTCGGCTTTCACAGTGGATGGTTGTGGTGGGTGCATGGGTACTTGTGTCTCCACGCTAAGAATTGGTACCTGTTTGCTCTTTGGATAAGCAGAGAGTACTTATTCCGGAAAGGGTGCTAATTCTTGGTGCAGAGATGCGAGCACTACAGACTTCATAGGTGGCTGTGGGAGCAGGCATGGTTATGCAGGAATTTGATCAGGCAGTTGCAACAACAGTTCTCTACTGTGGCCTCGCAATATCAGTCATCCCAACCGATATCAATCTTTCGTGGTGGCAGCGGTGGCAGGGCAGCGAATCGTGCCATCCTTGGGGCTCCCCAGTAATCTTGCAGTGGCCTCTGTCCTTCATTGATGACTACAGAACTGTTGCCCAAATGACTAATCCAGGTGTTACCTAGGGCGGAAGGAGGAGAAGGGATGCTTGAAGAGGGTGTTGTGATGGTGGGAATTGAAATTGGGCGAGCGGGACAAAGGGGAAGGACTCATAATGCGTAGAATTACGAGAGTTCCTAGTTGATTGGGGGCTTATGTATTTTTATTAGATTTCTCACTTGATTTGTGTTTGAATACAGGTGGCGTTGTCTAGTGGAGTTAGTTCCTTGTCTGTATTTTAAATTCAGTAGATTTTTAGATAAAATCAAGAGTATCCCGGGTAGCCAAGAGCGCAGCGTGCTGGTAGTAATTGTTTTTCTGCAATGAGTTAGTTGCTGCTGGGGGGAAATAGAATGTGGAGAACGAATTCATAAACTAGAATCACAATATCCTTCAATGCCAGATCCCGATGTTGATCTTCCTTCTCCTGCTCCTGCTACCGCCAGCAGGGGCAGAATTGGGCGTTTGTTTTCGTGGACCGAATTAGCAGTTCTCCGAGGTCAAATTTCTGGTTGATAGTCCTTGCAGACTCCAATTGAGTTACCGTAACGAAGTCTTCATTATTGGAATGATTAGCGGGGGGTAGTTTTAAGGGTGAGAGCTTCGTCAGGACAATGGTAGGTGTTGAGTGGTATCGCGAGCGAACAAGTGGAACTGAGCCATATCACGAGTAACTAAGAGGAGAACTATGGCCAAGGCAGGCGAGCTGTTATCTTGGTAGGCGGAAATGATCAGTAGTGAGCCGATCCCTATCAGGATAGGCAGAATGGAGTGTTTTCACAGCCGCTTGATGTGTATGGAAAGTGGAGGAAGAGCTTTACTGAATGTGAGAAGAGGAGAGAAATCAAAGGTCAAATAGGAGTTGTGTCAAGACTGGTTTTTTTTAGCTTTGTTCTCTGTGTAGAAAAGGGAAGACAAGCGAGTTCCGCGGCCAATGACAGCCGAGACCCCATTATGACTAAGCTTTGCCGAACAACCCATGATATCCAACACTGATGCTCGGCCCGGAGGTTAGGGCTGAAGGAGAAAACAAATATTCCCCCTGTTGACTTAATAATATTATGATATTAAATTTAGATCCCCAGATGCCTCCTTGAGATAGGTTAAAGGTACTGAATAAGTTTGTTGTCTAATGAAGGAATATAAGCGGGGTTATTATTATAAGTATGTGACAGAAAAAAGGAAAATTAACGACGAAAGAAAGAGCAAAAAGTTGAAAGTATAGCCTATGCACCATGCACCACCACTATAGGACTCCCTGCGTTAACTCCTATTCTTACCCGCCCCTGAGCTCACGTTTATATATCTAACTTAGATCCGCCAAAGTTTCGCCCGCGCCAACTCCGCATGTATAATACTGTAATCATTTACGAAATGATAGCAATAAAATGGTTGATAAGGAGGGACTGATAGCAGCGGGAAAATAGGGTAGAAAAATTAAAGAAATAATCATGAGAGAGCCAATCGCCATGCTAAGAAGGGGGAGGGCTTTTTGCTGAAGCGTAAACCGCGGGAATAGACTGAGAGGGACTTTGATGTGGGTTGGATGGATCGGGTGAGAGATGCTCTGTGACCTCGGCGATATCACCTGGGGGAATTCAGGGTTTAGGTGGCAAGAGCAGCTCCAAAACTCCTCTATGACCATGGGAGGCGGCGAACGTGAGGGCAATTTTGCCGTTGGAGTCTGGGAGGTCGGGATCGACATCCTCTCGTTCCAATAGGTTCTCAAGTATCCAAACTATTTTTGGTGCACTAAGTGAGTGATATTACATGACCAGACAATACAGGTATTCGATGTACCGGTAACTCATCCATCGGGTAATCGCATTTCCACCACATACTATCCTCTCCGGGATGTTCTATCAATTTGTATTCAGAGGCTGTTGATTTACAACGCGACAAGCAGCTTTTAAGATCATACTATAACTATACTTCTATTCTTAGCGGGTGTTGGCACAGGTGCCATTCTGACACTCTCATGCGATCTTTGATAAAGACTGGTCTGAGACTAGTCCAAACCGGACTAGACCACCCGAGTTAGTCGGGTCCAGTCATCGACATCAACCAGGACTGGCTAGCCTGGTCCTGCATCCAAGACTTGACCGGTCGGACTATTCGGAACCCTAGTGTTAGGCCGCATCCAGGGTTTGAAGTGCTGGGATTGATATCCTCTCGTCCCAATAGCAACTTTACGGCTTCCTCATCCCACTCCGCGCAGCCCACAAGAGTAGCGTTTGACCACATTTGAGGTCTGCAGAGTTGGAATTGATATCCCCTCGTTCCAATAGCAACTTTACGGCAACAACATGCCGTTGCACACGTCTAAAAAGCCCAAAGCGGGCACCATCATAGATTTCAGGAAAAAGTCTGTCCCGCCGTTAAGCTCCAGCCAAGGTTTACGAACAGCGGGCTATTTTACCAACATCATATCATTACGAGTCGGGATGGTTCAAGCTTCGGTAGTATGGGATAGGTCCCGCCAAACTCGTCTAACAGAGCAAACAAAACAGCTGTTGATGACCCCTATTCGTCATCCACGAGTTTTTGTCATGCACCTGTTGAGAGCTATTTCATATCTCTCTGGGTTTTCTCTTGTTTGGCCTCCATGCAATGATTGTTATCACTTGACAAATTGTCCTGTCTTTGAAAAATTCGAGATTCACTAGTACCACTGCCGTGCAAAAAAATGTTTCAGGGGCAATTCAATCATTCAATTTGCTCTAGAGAAATGAACAAAAATCGTTCTATAAGCACGCCTGGCCCCAATACCCCCAACAAAGCACCTATAAGCAAGTTCCGCACACAGCCAATGCCTCAGCATGCCCTCTTGCCACCCCCACCCTGGACCGCTACTCAAGTGACTATTAGTAATTAAGGTTGGAGCCGACTAGAATCAATTTACCCCCTACCATTTATGCAATTCTCCCCACCTCCACCGCGGGCGCATTCCCCAAAGGCTTGAAGCATTTCCCTCATAACAATGAATTTCTTAGGATCGTCTAGGGCGACCAAACAGTGTTCCCAACCGTCCGGGGGGACTGCCAAGAGCCCCGGACGGGACGGGACGGCTATCTGTAGTCCGTCCGGGGCGGCCTAAGTGCAGGACGGCCGTCTTTGGGAAGGACGGCGGGCCCTACAGGGTGAGACATTTTAGTTCAGGGCAGGGGATAGCCGGAGACGGTGGGGGTGGGGACGGCGGGGGACTATTGAGGATGGCCGGGAAAGGGTGGGGACGGCCTGGGACGGTGGGGGGCTACGGGGGACGGCAGGGGACCACCGGGGACTGCAAGAGTGATGTCTCATGATGTGAAAAGAATTCGTTTGGAGGTGCATGATTTCGGCTTGGCTAGTGCAGGAGGTCCAAGCGCTAGGACTATAGTCCCCTATAGTCCGTCCGGTCCTCTCCTTCCTGGGCGTAGTCCGCCCTAGTGCCCCCAAAAAGACGGACTATGAGCCGTAGTCCGTCCCGTCCTCCCCCGAAGACGGACGGACTGGACGGTTGGGAACACTGCGACCAAGGGCGCCCCGGTGGCGATTGTCTCTGCTTGCTTTACGCCCAGTCCAAAGTCCTGTTTGGCTTGCTTAATCTCGTCTTTGAGAGCCTGGTTCTTTCCACTTATTTCTTCCCTAATCTCTTTCTTGAAAATTTCAGCTTCTCCAGTGATAATTTTGCTATGTTTTAATTTTGTTTCCTTTTTTAATTATTTCTCAAGATGGGTGGTCTCAGACTGGCTCCAGATCTGTGCCAAAATGACGAATCCACCACAAAGGACGGTTGCTCCCGGTGTTGCAAATTCGCGGAGAAGTTCTTGAATCATCGCATTATGTCAGCCAGTAATTAAAAGAAAATCAATTGAAAGGGTAATCTTACGACGATAATAAGCCATGATTTGAAGGGGAGCTAGTGAATGGAAAGGAAAGATTAATACCGAAATGGAAGGGAAGATTTGTTCTCGGGATGTTCGAGGTGATGGAAGAATTTCCTCAGAAGCGAGAAATACCCAGCCTATATAGGGGGCAACGCACATCACATGATATCAGTACAAGCACACCGACAGCCCTGCATAGATTCTGTCACTAGTTCCATACCCACCGCAATTTCGGGAAACTCTCTTCAACCCCGTAACCAGCCAAGCAACTTCCTACCACTTCTACTCCTCATAGCCAAACGGCCTCTCCTAAACCACCCCAACTTATGGGGAACATTAGCTCGGCTGTTAGGGTGGATGGTCTTTGTGGGTGTGTAGGTACAGGCTCAATATATGGTAGCCGGAGCTGGCTGAGTTGTGCAGGAATTTGATCAAACAGCTACAATCACAGCTCTCTAACATTACCTCTCAGCCACAGTAATTCCAACCGATATCGATCCTCTCACGGCAGTGGTGACAGTGGCAACCCAGCTAATTCACCCATGAATGGTAGTTCCCAGTGATCCTCTAGAAGCGTCTGTGTTTCATTGACAACTGTAGGTCTGTTCTACAACTGGCTAATGCAAATGCTCCGAGGCCTGGAAGGAAGTGAAAGCCTGCTTGAAGGGGGCTTGGTGATGTTGGGAACGGCAATCCGGTGAGCAAGGCAAGAGGAGGGACTCATAACGCTCGGAATTACAAGAGCTCCCAGTCCATTGGGGGCCTGGACCTTTTTATCTTATTTCACTGTATTTGTGCTTGGATACTGGTGGTGTTGACTGGTGGAGTTGGTGCCTTGTCTGTATTTTAGATTGCGTGGATATTGGATAAATGGAGGAGTTGAGTTAGCAAATAGACTTCATTAAATTGTTATAACAAAGGAGGAATGTGTGCTAGGATCGAGGAAAAATATGGGTATAGTCATATAATACAGCTTCTCCGACACTTCTTTCTCATGGGAAGTATACTTCCTCCTTTTCATGCTTCCGCTATCGCCAGCAGGGGGAGAATTCAGCGTTTGCTTTCACAGGGCCCACTAGCAGCTCTGCAAGGTCCAATTTCTCGTTGATGGTCCTCGAAGAGTGAACTGTCGTAATAAATGAAGTCTTCACTATTGGAATGATTAGCGGAGGGTGATTTTAAGAGTGCGTGCTTGGTCAGGACAATCGTAGGTGAGTGGTATCACAAGCGAACGAGTGGAACTGAGCCATATCACGAGTAATTAAGAGGAGAGTTATTGCCAAGGCAGGCGAGCTGTTTATGTCGGTGGTTGTAAATGGTCAGTCATGAGCCGAACCCTAGCAGCGGTAGGCAGAATGAAGTGTTTGAACAGCCGCTTGATGGGTACGCAGGGTGAGGGAAGAGTGTCACTGAATGTGAGAAGAGGAGAGAAATTAAAGTTCAAATAAGAGTTGTGTTAAGCCTGGTTTTTTTGGCCTTGTTCGCTGTGTAGGAAAGGGGCTTATCAAAAAGAGGGAAGAGAAAGGAAACGAAAAAGAAGAGCGAAGAAGACAAGCGAGCTCCGCAGTGGACACCAAGTGCTCACTTTATTAATGGTTGGATAATGTACTCATTTGAAGCGGAGACCGAGTCACCCAGCAGGAGATAATACAGAAGATAGATATCAGTGCGGTCAAGGGTTCAGATGAAGGTACCGCTGCGGCAGAACAGCGCGCGAAGCTAGAGACTGTAGAGAGCGGAGGAGGAAATGGAGAAAGCGAGGAAGGGGGCTCAGGAATTATCTAAAATTGTGCCGAAGATGCAGCGCGTGCGGTGCTATACGGAGATTGGAGTATCACCTTACGAGTCTAACGGAGTGGGTATTAAAGGGTGGCTTAATGGAGAGCCATGTTCGGATCCCATTAGATGATAAGGTCCTTTCATCCCTTTGGGAGGAGCACAGTCGGGGGAAGAGTAAAAGACACCTATTCCCCACCCCAGGACATGGAGCATTTACCTCTTTCTATCAACTGGTAGTGCCGGTCGCAGAACCTCTGGACGTCTTTTTCCGAACGAATGTCGAACTCTCCGAACTCATACCAGTCACATACTCCTCCCATCAACGGCTTCGATCAAAACCTACCGGCTCGGGATACCTTCTGCAGAGTGGGCCAACCTTCAGCTCCATCCCGGGCTAGGTTCTTCCCAGAATATACCCCACCCCCGAGGCCTTGGATGCAGTTTTATCGTTGATATCGAAAATTTCCAATGTTATGGGATTCCGCGACCTGACGACGCGGGGGGGCGGGCAGCGGAATCGCTAAAGTCAGATCTGGAAAAATACTTGAACTCTGCGCTAATGATACATGATCTGGCCGAGTGCGAAGGGATGAAGGGATTCTTGGACAAGCAAAAAGCAAACTTCTAAGTCGGGGAATACCAGTTATGGAGGGTTCACAAAACACGGAAAGGCGTGGCCAAACCCTTAGGAACTTGCAAAGGTCGGTGGGGGGGTGTTAGATGAGCTGGCCAAAGCACCTTAGGGGGCCGCGGGAGGGTGGAAAGCCGTCTTTGGCGGGGAATTTAGAGGCGGTGTTAATATTAAGCATTCATCAGCGAAGAGGCTCCCTGTCGCAACCCTCATGGTACCGGGGCAACTCTCCACAAATCGGAATATACAGAGCCGCAATGGAAAGTCTAAAGCTCCCCCAGCCCCCCACCCACAAACGCTCACAATCCACCCCCACTATGATATCAATAACCCACCCGATGCTGACCTCACAAATTTAGAATCCAAAACCCAAAGCCCAACAGTCCGCCCATACGGATCTTCCATCGTGGAGCAGCTGCAGAGGATTGACCAGAATTACCGCCCCGAATATCAAGTTCTAGACAAAGCCCCTAGTGGAAATGCCGGGAGCCGATGAAGGTGAAGTACTCAAGCTCCCGCCTCCCCCAATCCCTATGCCAGACGACTGTAGCTACGATTCCGACACTAGAATCACGATCTTAAGCATACGCGCGAACTCTACCTCTTCCCAACTGCAGCCAAATCCAAGCCTACACTCGGCCAGCAGCAGTGCATCAAATCAGCAAACGATGACCCTTCCCCCAACCACCACCACATCCCACAATCAGAGGTAGCAACAGCCCCACCCCCGGGACCCTCACCAAGTAACAAACCCACATCTCCACTCTCGATTACGAAAGCCCAATTCTTTGTGGAAATGATCTTCGCAATAATCTCAGGGGTCTACCCCCTCTCATCTGCCTAGGTCTCCACCACTCCCTTCTAAGCGTTGCAAAGTCAATCCTACGCGGCCCCGGAAACCCGACACTGATGTCCATGCCCGTGCTCATCAGGGAAACCTTCGCAGACGGACTGGGGGGATTCTGCCTATCACATCACCGGACCACCAGTGCCGGTTGTACCAACACCGGATATCGCAGTGTAGACGACCCATAGTTCTATTCCACAGTAAACCCACCTCCCAGGAGACCTTTCCGACCTAGTTCTAGGCTACTGAGTAATAGTGATGGGCACGATTATGCTCGAGCAGAAAATTTAGCCGATGCTCGAGCATAAATCGTGCTCGAGCACACCAAAATTTTATGATCGAGCATGATCGTGCCCATCACTACTGAGTAATCACTTCTACCCGCAGATCCTCTTACAATCGCCCAACCACTGTATTAAATATTCGCTCACCGCCAACAATTGATCCTAGGGCACCAAAAAAGCATACCGCCACTTGCGGCTTCCTCCTCGTGAATCCAATAGGCCATGAACTATAGATGTTTTCAAAGATGGGGTGCAGTTTGTTTCCTTGAGAGATTGTGATTCAAGTGTGCGCTCACAGGGAGATGATGACGGAGCTAGCTCTAGGGCTTTGAATAGTCCGCTGGGGAATATTTGTACGCCATGGGTGGGGTTATGATGAGCATTGGGCGGTCTAAGTCCGGAACTGCAATTGGTTAGTTATCTCTTTCATTGCTTTCCTCACCCACGCCCTCCCATTTTTATTTTTTTACTTGACTATCTCAATTGGTTCTAGGAATCACAGTTTCTCCCACCCACCGGTGCACACTCTTCCACCCTCCAATAGCGACATTCCCTCCTTCGACCCCGACCACCTCCTCACCCCCCACCACCCCACCGCCCCAAACACCCAGCACAACTCTCATACGGCACACTAATCCCCTACACATAGGACAACTAAACTCCCTCGTGGCGATGTTCTCCCCAATAGCCCCCGTATACCATATCTCCAACGCGCGATTCAAGCAAGTTGCATGACGGCAGGGGTATATCATTTTTATGGGGCTGTCGAGGCAGATGGGACATGTTGGGAGTGTGGTAGTGATAGGAGAACTGGCGGGTGTACCGGGGGCATCCGGGGGCGAAGGTGCGGCTGAAGGAAAGAGGTTTACCAATGGGGTGTGCTGGTAGTTTTGTGCGAAGGGTGTTGGTGGGCAGAGGTAGTGGTCGGAGGTGAGGCCGAGGGGGAAGGTTCTAGTTTCTACTAGGAAGCCGAACGTTTGCGATTCCAGATCTATGCGGCAGGATGGGGTAGACATTTTTGTTTCGTTTTACAGATCTAGGATTTAGTTTCCGAGGTTCGGGTAGTGGAATCCGGTGATGTGTTGTAGAAGAGTGACTTGTTGCTGCTCTAGTCTCTCTACCAATACTACGAATATATATACTTTTCATCCGCCTTTATTTTTCAAGTCTGCAATCGAATATTGATAGCTTCACCGAGCCGTCGTGGCGTTCCAGCAGGAGTTGGGATTCAGTTGCGACCATCGGAGCCCTAACCCTACGTGAAGAATGAGGCCGAGTGAGAAGATGTGAATATCTTCAAGAGTGATCCCGTTTGAGAAGGTAGGCTGATAAATGGAGAGGGCATGAGGATATTTTTGATGAAGACGGGGTACTGGCTGAGGGATGAAACTTGGCCTCATTGGCCATAACTATTCAACACTTTATATCCAACTTGTCAGCTGTACTAGACGTAACTTGCCGGGGAAAGTTCGGTTGCGACACTAGGTATGGTACTAATTCAACGGAATGATCACGAATGTCCCAAGAATATGGCTCCATCCAGATGTAGGGGTTATTCTTCAGGGACGGTTTTTTTTTTTTGCTCTCTTGCTGCGGCTTTCTTTCGCAAGGTTGGACCCCACCAACGATTGTTGCCAAGCCGCCCCGCCCAATACCAGAATGATATCATACCATGCTTTTTTCATCAGTCGGAATACCCCTTACCCTGATTATGTAAGGCACCCTATTTGAACCTCAGTTTCACACGATAGATAACACCCACCCCCGGAACCCTACGGTACTAGTAAGAAGTATCTGGACCCGAGACATTCAAAATGATTCAAAAAAATATGGTTCTTGTCGGCGCGCATCTAAGCGCTGTTCTGAGTCTTGCCGGTCACATGTACCAAGATGGTCACTGTGTTCAAATACTACTTGCCTTACCTGTGGTGGGCTAGGTGGTCGGCTCGTGAGCGGCTCCTTTGCCATGTAATGGATCGGGATGAATAAGAGCTCTGGAGGATCCCAAGATATCACAATGAGGAAGTGAGGCGATGCTTGGAGAGCCCCCCCCCCATTAATTCGGGGTGGAGAATCATAGCAACAGGTTGTCCTTGCACGGGGGGGGTGCGTTCTTTTGTCACTAATGTTTAAGTGTAAATCAACTTTGCGAGAAATGTTTGCATGAGCTCAAATTATAGTATATCTCAGCTAGGATTCGGCGAGCTGTAAATAAGATTTAATAATAATTATGAAGTAGGGATGCTTGCACGTAAATCAAGTTATGGTATCGGCCAACGAAAAAGAATGCTAAAACCTAGGGCTTAATGCATCATGACTTAGTTTGGATACAAGTACTTGAACTAGAGTCTAGAGGAGTCTTCTATGGCTATTAGTGTAATAAAACAAAAACAAAAAAGGAACACTTTGTAATACATTAAGGTCTCCGAAATATGGGGTGATGTGATAAAATTTTTTAAAGAAGTAATAAATAAGTGTCAAATATCGAGATAAATAAAGACCTCGAATCACCATCTGCACCATATCCGGAAGTCGCAAACCTCCGCCGCCAAGCTCCATTTTCGCCTCTCGAAATGCCGTACTCACGTGCTCCAGTATTTTTTCTCCAGCCGCCAGCTGCTTTAGGATGCCCCATGATGCTGGTGGCTGTCTGTTCATCCTGGTCGCTGAAGTCGCAGTAGAACTCAGCTACTGCGAATCGCACTTACTCCCCCCTCTACCTCCGACAGCTGCTCAAGTGACCATTAGTAACTGGAGCGAACTAGAATCGATATACCCCTTACCCTTTATGCAACCCTTCTCACCCCCTCCTCTGACACATGCACCGAAGGTTTTAAGCCTCTTTCGCATGAGACTGAATTTCTTTCGGTCCTAGAACGACCAAGGTATCTCCGGTGGCAATGACTTCTGCTTGTCTCACCCCTTTCCCAAGTTCCTGTTTGGTTTGTTTAATCTCCGGCATATGAGCAGGGCGTTTTGACCTTGCTCCCTTGGTGTGACACTTACATGATCTGAGCGCTGAGCTATAGCGGATGACTGACTGCTGGGTGAGTGTATTTGGCCGCTATACTCGCGCGGCCGGACACTGAAGATTGAACTTCCTGTGGTGTCCTGCTTCAATTCAGCAACGTGAGTACACACTTCACTGGACTACAGGTTGATTTAATCTTAGTAATCTCACACTGAGCTAGCTCCCCCCTCCTCCCCACCGTGATACTGTAGCTTCGTGGTACGGTGAAATCATAGGGAGCCGGTGAACTGCGCATTGTGCGAATCGGACATTATCAAAATGGGGGAGAGGGAATAAAAAAGTAACTAATGGGGGGTTTGCTCCTACTCAATGAGATTGTGGCGATAATGAGAGACATTTTGTCTGACACTCGTCCGGTAGGGTTGGCATCGGCAGTTCTCCCTTCACCCTTAGGTTACGCCTACCTTCTTCTTTTCTATTTTCTTCTCCTATTCCCCCTTTTACAACCTCCGTTCCTCCTCGCCTGGCAGATTTTCTTTAACCCTGATAGATTAGTCCCACATTTTGCCTACAGATATTAATTTGTCGTTTGGCTTTGCTGCTTGTTGAGATTGTGGGGAGTATAGTCTTTTATATAGACGGCGGCGGGGAACAAGGCCATACGAACACTGGGAAGTTTGGAGGTCATGAAGGGTTTGGTCGTGCTCTCACGGGCCAACATGAGCTGCTGTGCATGTAGGCCTCTCTCATTTTCCCCTTCTTTCCCTTCTATAGTTTCCTCTCTCGCCTCACTTGAAAATGAATTCTCAGACAAAATAAACATGCCCCTGAGCGGATTCAGGAAAAACAATCAAACCATTCACGGTCCTCGCAGGACCCTTTGCTGTCCTTCTATCCACCGAAAACCCTATTCCTGCCAAATTTCGCACTTAGCGAACACGTACCGTAACCCAAGCTCCATGCAACCAAGCGCAGCTCCCCTTCCCCCAGTGTCGTCCGGTCCGTATTTTTGGGGGCGCTAGTACGGACCACGCCAGGGAAGGTGGCGACCGAACGGAGTATAGGGGGCTATGGTCCTAGCGCGTGGTCCTCCGGTACTAGCTCAAGCTGAAATCGTACACCTCCGAGCAATCATTATGTCATCATGAGACATCACTCGTGCCATCCCCTGCCTTCCCCCCGGGATTTGTCCATGTTCTGATAGGTCGTTAGACTCTAGCCAAGTAGATTTGTTATCAAACTTACCTTTTCTAGGTCTGTCAAGCGTTGGGGAGTACTAAGTGTTGCCCCCATTTCCCCCATAGTCCCCTTTTCCGGATTTTCCTTGGAGGCGCTGGTAGTGTTTCCCTGGGCGGGGTGTCAGGACTGCAGAAGAATGGGTTGGGCAGGCAGGAAGAAGGGTCCGACGGAACGCGGCCCTGATAGTAACTTTTCCATGAATTATAGATATGGTATCATTTCTTGTAGAGTTAGGTAGTCGGTTTTCATTCCTAGTGGTATAGCTAGATGGAAAAAGATTCACATTTATTCATTTGTTTCTGCGTCGGTGGGTTTGGTGGGGTATGTTCAGTGTTCCCAAGCGTCTAGCCCGTCCATCTTCGGGTCTGGGCGGGGCGGACGGCAGCACCTGAAAGGGGGCCCAGGACGGATCGGTATCTTGGCGTCCGTTCGGAAAACTGCAGGGGACGGACGGGCGGGGACTGCAGGTGCCTCAGGTGGCGTAGTTTGCTGAGTAACTAGGGATGACGGGCGGGCCTAGCGAGTGATTGACGGCCCTACAGGTAACTGGCGAGGAGTGCAGAAGACGGTGAAGATGGCAGAAGATGAGTGAGGGCTGCAGATAGCAGGTGAGGACTGCAGGTACGGTTGGGGAGATACCGATCCATCGAGGACTGTAGGGCCTTACCGTTACCTTCTTAGATGGCAGTCTTTCCAAAAGGACGGGCGCTCTTTCCCTACAGCTTGAGACGCACTTCCTGGATGGCACGGACAGCCCCAGTTCGCCCGGTATAACTCTTGGAACCGTTGGGCGAGGGCCGAGAGGCGGAAGCGGGAGTTACGTTCTTCCGTCGATTCCAAGACTTTCTGCGTCTCGATAGAGATCTGCTGCTTTCCAATTCTGAATCCACTACAGAGGCTCGGCCGTTCCGTTGGATTGGTTGAAGGTCTCGTCTGAGATGGGGTACCATCCCTGATGCCCGCCGGCGTGGATGTAATCACTTTCCTCGAGTCTGTATTACATAAATCTTATTGCGTAAGCGTGCGCGGGGGAGGAGATGCGAATCCAGAACCCGTAGGGGGCATTGCGTCCTAATGTTAGGTTCTATTACCGGCGAGTGATGGATTGTGATGGGGAAAGGGAAGGCGAGACCTTCAATGTGCCAGAAATTGCGTCGTCGAATTTCCTAGGCCGGATATTGTCATTTCGACAGCTTGCTGGATTCTCATTCCATGCTCATTTGTACCTCCACTTAATAGCGCTTTCCGGATGAGGGAGAGGGATATTGCAAGCGTTTCGAAGCTTAGGCCAAGACCGTAGTGTGTAAATGCCCGATATGTAGATCTGGCATATTGTCTTATCCAGCAGACCTCATAAAATGGTGATAACGAAGAGGGAATGTGTGCTAGGATTGAAGTAAAATATGGGCGTAGTCACACAATACGGCTTCTCCAAAACTTTCTTTAGCATCGGAAGTGTACTTACTGCTTCTCATTCTCCCGCTGGAGCCCCCAGGGCAACATTCACCTTTTGTTTTTGTGGGGCGAACAAGCAGCTGTTGGGGGTCAAATAGAAGTTGTTACGCGAACTGCCATAATGAAGTCTTTATGATGGGAGTGATTAGTGGAGGGAGTTCAAGAGCTTTTTAATAGATCTCGGTATCCTATTGAGTCCAGTATAATTGATGCCAACATAAGGCTCTATAACCCCACTACTCCTAGCCATTTAATTGAAAGTTAAGCTGAGAGAGGCAAGAGGGTGACTTAATGTTTTTTTAATATAGGCTACACCGGCATCATACAGCATCAATTCCGGACGAGCAAAGGAATAGAACAAACAAACCAACGGATGAGGCGAATAGGCCCGTTGCCGTCGCGCTTCAGTAAAAAGCACAAGACTCGCCGTCGTAGATACGGGGAAATGGACGTCCCCGCCTGGAAGGTCAAGTCCCAGGGTCCTAGCTCTCTATTGTTGCCGTCATCATCCTGCAGCGAATGCGCCACTAGTGATGGTGGGGTGGATATAATGGAAGGCGCGGAAGCATCGGGCTCGGGGGCCCGCGAGTGCTTCCTATCCTTCTCCAGCAGTGCAAAATATTCCGAAGATGACTCCGGCTCCGATAACAACCTCTCCGACCCCCTCTTCTCCACCCAGCCCCCTACCAAAAGGTGCAAGCGCGATGACCCCTAAGTCTTCACAGCCACAATGCCTAAAACCTGGTCATCTCACTTGCCTACAACAGCAGGGACCCCAGGCTCATCCGCGCGAAGCCCAGTGATCGCAAGCGGCCAGGTCGGCCTGCAGATAACCGGCCGGCTTTCAGTCCGGCCAGGCCAGGCCTGTGTGAGACAGACCTGGGCTTCGTAGGCCAAGCTTTGGGGAAGCCTGCAGGCTTCATGGGTGCCTGGCGGCGGCGGCAGGCTTTCGGTATATTCCATGTGAGAAGTCAATATTTCGTTGTTGTGTGGGTGATATCTGAAGATGCCCGAAGATATCTGAAGATACCGACAAATACCGCCAGATATCTGAAGATGCCGGCAGATATCTGAAGATGCCTGCAGATATCTGAAGATGCCTGCAGATATCTGAAGATGCCTGCAGATATCTGAAGATGCCCGCAGATATCTGAAGATGCACGCAGATATCTGAAGGTGCCCGCAGATGTCTGAAGATGCCCGCAGATATCTGAAGTTGCCTACAGATACTTGCAAATGCTGGCAGATATCTGAAGATGCCGGCCAATATCTCCATATATCTGTAAATATTGGTGCGATATCTGCAGATATCTTCACTTTTTTCTTTCTTGCGAGATTAGTATAACTTTAATATGTGCAGAATAATAGTGATGCGTTATCCCTACCCCTCTCACTGTAAACCTACTTTAAGGTTATATATAACTTATCACTTTACAGTTCCTAGTCCCCCTCCATTATTGCCCCATTATCTCATACAATCTTTTATGATGGCCAATTCCCCACCACATGGTTCTCCAAGCACGCTTCACCCAGATGATTCAGTATCGCAAACTATTCCTACATTTTTTGGCTCAGATTATCAGGTTGGATACAACTATTCCAGCGAGAACACTAGTATTCACTCTGAATCTGCATTAAGTTCCACACCGAGTGGCCTTTTGACTCCCCTAGTCATTGGCACTAGTAGTGATGATAACCTATCACGTCAGTATAGCCATATAGGTCCGGAGCAAACTAGTAATTATCCCGGTATTCTATCACCATTCCTGTCAAAGAAAAAGTCCCGGAAAGGTTACTGCTGGCTTCCGGCAAACGGAAAAGAGTTTTTTGTTAATGGAAAGTGGAAATGGCAATGTGCACGCTGTAAGAAACATTATTATCATTTCCAATATGTTTTAATTTCAATTCAGGCCTCTTTCTAATACCTCAGGTTGTAACTCTACCATAGGCCCACCCGGAAGAAGCCCCATTTATACAGATCAATCAACAAAAAATATGAATAACCACCTTGCCAATATTCACGGCGTTACCAAGGAGTATCCTGAAGGGCATCCAACTGGACATACACCTGGTCAAGCAAGTTCATCCCGTATTGTTGCAGCCTTTGCATCAATGAAGCCTCAGTTTGAATTCAACTCCGATAGCTTCCAGCGATTTCTTATCCGTTGGATCTTCGTTACAAATACTCCCTTTCTGGCTGTTGAGGATCCCACATTTCGTGCACTTCTTACCTACTTGCTATCCTGTGTTAGTAAAATTTGTACATATTTTGGTAGTTAATAAAACTAATTTGCTTTTAGAAAGCCTCATTCAATGGACTTCAGCATGCTCTTCCCTCATCCGGTAATACAATTAAAAGCTGGATTCTCATTGCATACCAGCAGAATACAATTCTCCTGAAACAACAATTCCATAGTATCCCATTCCGCATTCATCTAAGCTTCGATCTATGGAGTTGACCAAATCATCGGTCATTTTTGGGAGTCGTGGCCCATTGGGCAACAACCGAGGGTGATCTAAAGTCAGCTACGATTGGCTTTCATTGCTTTCAAAGACCTCATAGTGGGAGTAATATTGCTGGTGCACTGTGGAATATACTAGAACGTTTTGAACTAACAAGAAAGATTGGGTATATTACAACTGATAATGCGACAAATAATGATACAGCTATTGCAGAACTTGCCGTGTATTTTGAGGATATTGGAGTTGAATTTAATCCACAGCAGTCACGGGTCCGCTGTTTTGGTCATATCATTAATTTGGTAGTTAAAGCATTTCTTTGGGGCGAGGATTGGCAGGCATTCGAAGCTGAAATATCAACCGAACCAGAGATTCAAAAAGCAGCAAGTGCACTGAAGCTTTGGCGAAAAAAGGGACCATTAGGTAAACTTCACAATATTAGTTCCTGGATTTTACGTACTCCACAAAGGCGCGACAGGTTCAGTCAGAAGGTTAAACAACTACGAAGTACAAGTAGCAGCATCTCAGGCCCTCTTTTACCCATGCTTGGAAATGTTACTAGATGGTCAAGTGATGCTGACTCGATTGAGAGAGCATTTATTTTAAAGGATGCTATTGAGGATTTTATTGGAGGAGCAATAAGGGATGAAAGGCAAAAGAGGACACGGCGGGAACTTCCAACTGAGTTGGACTACGACCACAATCAAATGAGCAACCTGTCTCAACCTCCTGATGACGAGAATCCAGAGCTCATATCCACCGATGAGCTAACCCTCGATGACTGGCAGGATTTAAAACTAATACTCGGTATTTTAAAGCCATTTCGTAGCTGGACATTATTGTTACAAGGAACGGGAACAGAGCGGACACAATCAAATGGCTATATTGCATGGCTATTACCAGCCATTGATGAACTCTGAGCTCATCTGGAAGAATCAAAGGAACGTTATTCTGATCCAACACTTTATAGTGTACATCTTTCCTCATCTATCAATCGAGCATGGGCCATTTTAGACAAGTAAGCTTATCCTGATCATGCCTATATACCTATATTCTCAGTATCCGAGTCTATAGTAAGGTGGAAAGCTAATTTATAAATTGGGATTATAGGTATTATGCACTGGCTGACCGCCTTCCAGCGATGTACGCCGCTGTTGCTTTAGACCCTGAAACGAAACTTCAATACTTTGAGATCGAGTGGAAGGATAATCCAGGTTGGATAACTAATGCCACAAATGCAGCAAAAGCTCTGTGGCGAACAAACTACCGGACAACTACCTATACCGATCCAAGTTCTCCACATCATTCATCGCCTGGAGTGCTTTCTGCAAGAGCAACAATGGCAGGTTCCAATGAAGACACTGTTGTCGTCTCGCGATGGAAGCAGAAAAAGCGCGCAAGATTAAATACCATGGATGGTGATCAGTTTGACCGATTTCAGGTCACTGAAGAGGAGGAAGAAGTACCAGATATTCTCCGGTACTGGGCTGATCGGCTATCCAATCCACGGTGGTCACAGCTAGCGCACATGGCCTTGGAAATACACAGCATTCCGGCTATGTCGGCAGAGGTCGAACGGCTCTTCAGCAGGTAACATCAGCAAAAATAATACCTTGCGTCATTTGCGCCCCGTGCGTCTGACGCCCGGGACGTCGGAATGCTAATCGCGAATCAGGACGTAACGTCGGATCGAAGTCGCGTCCTGACTTTGCGTCACCTAGCGCCATCCGTCCTGACGCCATCCGGACACGGACCCCTACGTCCTGTGCGTCCTGACTGCGTCTGGTGCTCCTCTATTACCTCCTGACTCCCCCTGATCTA
>Ga0307513_10001994_pt1 | contig 28871 bp, 16 predicted proteins | sample 15_EM_MG_FD_202174 | JGI IMG/M metagenome (GOLD analysis project Ga0307513, IMG submission 202174) | Populus trichocarpa ectomycorrhiza microbial communities from riparian zone in the Pacific Northwest, United States - 15_EM | ecosystem: Host-associated > Plants > Roots > Unclassified | place... | reverse complement strand
CATCATTCTGTATCTCTTTCAACTCTTATAATTGCTACTTCCTTGCAATCCCAACAACATCATACTCCATGTTACATTGTTTAATGGCCCAAAAAACTTTATGTTTAAGCTCCACCGGTAGATGACATGTTTTTTCATAAATCATCCTATAAGGTGACAATCCTATAGGTGATTTGTAAGCAGTCCAATAAGCCCAAAGTGCATCACCAAGTCATAGACTCCAATCTCGCCAGTTAGGTTGTACTGTCTTCTCCAAAATGGACTTGATTTATTGATTTGAAATTTCACCTTGGCCATTCATTTGAGGGTGGTAGGTTGTGGAAGTCTGATGAGTCACATGGTATTTACAGAGTAATGCTTCTATTGAACGATTGCAAAAATGAGTGCCACGATCACTAATGATAGCTTTAGGGATTCCAAACCTGTCAAATATGTGAGTCCTGACAAAATCTAAAACAACCCTAACATCGTTAGTTCGTGTGGCTTTCACCTCAATCCATTTGGACACATAATCAACAACAAGAAGGATATAAAGATTACCAAAAGAAGAAGGAAATAGACCCATAAAATCAATACCCTAAACATAAAAAACTTCACTTACAAGAATATTCGTTAAAGACATTTGATTCTTATGAGTGATATTACCTGTTCTTTGGCATTTTTCATATGATTTGCAAAAGTGATATGCATCCTTAAAAATAGAAGGCTAATAAAGACTACTTTCAAGTACTTTGTGGGCAGTTGTTTTAGCTCCAAAATGCCCACTATAAGAATAAGAATGACAAAAAGTGAGAATGAAATGAAATTCATCTTGGGGTACATATCTCTTAACTACTTTATCCACACAAAATTTCCACAAATAAGGAGTGTCACAAAAATAATATTTAGCATCAGCTTGTAACTTGTCTTTTTGGGATGTAGACAAACCTAGAGGGAATTTTTTGGTGACTAAATAGTTCACCAAATCAGCATACCATGGTCTTGTAGAGGAATGTAACACATACAACTACTTATTGGGGAATGTCTCTCTTGTTATTTCGGTTTATATATCCTCAGCCCTCAGTCGGCTCAAGTGATCAGCCATATGGTTTTCAACACCTTTTTTTTTTTTATCTTTGATATCAAGATCAAATTCTTGTAAAAGCAAGATCCACCTAATCAATCTTGGTTTGGACTCCTTTTTTTTCAAAAGATACCTTAAAGTTGTATGGTCAGTAAAAACAATGACTTTTATACCAAGTAGATATGACTTTAATTTTTTAAGAGCAAACACCACTGCAAAAGTTCCTTTTCAGTTGTATGGTAATTGCATTGCGCTCCGTCCAAAATGCGGGAAGCATAGGCGATAACATGCAAATTCTTCCTTATTCTTTGCCCAAATACAGCCCCTACCATATAGTCACTCGCATCACACATTATCTCAAAAGGCTCATCCCAGTTTGGTAGTTGGATGATAGAGGCATATGTGATAGGCCTCTTAAGCTGATTATAGGCATCTTTACATGCTTGATTAAACACAAAATCCACTTCTTTGGCTAATAATTTGCATAAGGGTGCCGTAATATTTGAGAAATCTTTGATAAAGCGTCGATAGAAACCTGCATGGCCAAGAAAAAAAATGAATTTCCCTCACGCATGAGGGGTAAGGAAATGATGAAATGACATCTATTTTAGCTTTATCAACCTCTAATCCACACGAAGACATAACATGCCCAAGTACTATTCCTTATTCTACCATTAAATAACACTTTTCATATTTCAAGACAATGTTAGTTTCAATGCATCTTTTCAAGACTAAAGATAAACTTTCTAAACACTTATCAAAAGAATCACCATACAATGTGTAATCATCCATAAAAACCTTAATTATTCTTTCAATATAGTCAGAAAAAATACTCATTATGCATTTTTGAAAAGTTGCAGGTGCATTACAGAGACCATAGGGCATTCTCCTATATGTATATGTACCAAATGGACATGTAAATATAGTTTTTGCTTGATCTTCAGGATTAATAACAATCTGATTATATCCATTATATCCATCAAGAAAGCAATAAAAAGACTTACCTGCTAAACGCTCAAGCATTTGGTCCTTGAATGGTAATGAGAAATGATCTTTGAGTGTAAAAAGATTAAGCTTTCTATAATCAACACACATTCTCCATCCACTCGAGATGCAAGTAGGAATGAGTCCATCATTTTTGTTCTTTACCAGCGTGATTCTAATTTTTTTGGGCATCACATGGATAGGCGCCACCTATTTACTGTCCATGATGGGGTAAATGACTCTTGCATATAATAGTTTTAAAATCTCAGCTTTCACTACCTCCATCATAGGCAGATTAAACCTTCTTTGCATTTCCCTTGTTGGTTTTGCATTGTCCTTCAATAGTATGTGATGCATACACATCTAGAGACTAATGCCCTTATTGTTGGCTAAAGTCCATCCAATGGCTGTTTTGTGATCGCACAACAACTTCACAAGTTTTTCCTCTTGCGCACTTGTCAACCCTTTTGCTATGATAACAGGAAGTGTATTGTTGTCTCCAATGAAAATATACTTTAGATTATCAGGAAAAGGTTTCAACTCTAACTCGGGGGCCTGTAAAATAGATGGCAAAAGCTTTTTATATGAAAGTATTAAATCAACAAAGACATTACCATAAGGAACGGTTTGCAAAGCTTGCAAAGCCAATGCTGATTTATGCACATTTTAGGAAACACATATATGTCTCTCCATCTCTTTTATTTTAGTAAAATCATAGCCATAGCTCAAAGCCACGCTTAATCCATCCTCAGAATCAAAATCAAAAACTTCTTGCACACACTTATCAAATTGGTCATAGCATGTGATAGAATAAACAATTTATATCATCATATTGCACTTAAAGTATCATTAAATTCCCTAACTTAAGCATGTTTTATAATAACAAGTCTGATAATATAAGATATCTTTAATTTATGGTAAATGCTCATTTCAAATGCAGGCATGTTTCATAATTTAAAGGATTGATTGATTTGTTTAACTATTGAAATTGAGAAGACAAAGAGAGGGCTAAGCTTGGAGAAGAGATGCCGGTTCAATTCAAACTGGAACATTATTCGGTTACTAGATCATAACTGGAGTTTTAGAACTTGAATTTAGGTCTGGTTGATATGGATGGAAAGCTAAGACATAAGCTTAAAACTTTCATTAAACGTCCAAGTTTCAAAACTACCGTTTTCAAGCTCAAATTGTAGCAACAAAAGAGATGCCATAATCTGTCATGTAGCCCAGATACTATTCAGTGTTCAGCCCATATCTCTAGTTTTAAAAGTCCAAATGAGCTCATTCTTATTTTGTTGGCTGAGACAAATTCCCAGAACGTTCATGAAGACTATCTGTTCAAATTCTGACATTAGCAATGTTGTGTTGTTCAGACAAGAAGATAATGGTTGTCACCAAGTCAAGAGGTGGTCACCCACTTAATAATTAGTCATCAAATCAATAGTTCTGAATTTTAGCCTATAAAAGGAGGCATCTACCATACATTTAGACATCTTGGTTTTCAAATCAAGATCTTACTCTTGCTCTCTTTCTTTGTATTTTATAATGTTCAAGTTTTATTTCATGTTATATTAATCTCTTATTTATGCTTTTCATTTTCTTTCCTTTACTTAGTTAATATATATCATTATTATGTTTTTATTTTGTTTATTTGTGTTTCTCATCTTCATTATGTTTAGCTAAGTTTATTTTGTCAAGGTGAAAAGGGTACACTAATGGAGTAAGAATAAGTATAGTATAAACTCAATATGGACTTTAATGTTTGATACTAACATGTTTTATATTTATTATCTTACTTACTCTTAATACCTTGCTTATTAAATGGTTAATCTAGATTTGTGTTGTACAACCCTTGATACAACAAATACTTGATCCTTTCATAACCAATTGTATGGTATAACCAACACATGTGTTATGAAAGGAACATGATTTGTTGTTAACATAAGTTATCACCATAAATATCTGATCACATTTACAAGTATTGACATTACTCAAATAAGATAATTAATATAATCATGTTAATAATTTATAATCCAATTGGAACCTCCTTTGTGTGTTTTTTCCAGTTGAGTAATAAAAAGAGTTTATATTATACTTATTTGAAATATTATTAGTTGATCCTCTAACCTTGATATTTGTTTTATCATTGTTTAATCCTTACATCAATATCACATCTTAAAAGTACTCTTCAACTCCTTTTCATTTATTGTTTATAATTTTATATAGTTCACCTCCCTATGGTTCGACCCCGATCTTGCCGGGTTATTTATTACTTCGACACTCTTGCACTTAGAATAAGACATCAATCTTTTGATCATGTCAGTGCCGACAACACAAATATATTGTTGACATTCTTACTCGGGCTGGTATGACTTCATGCAAACCTGTTGATACTCCAGTCTCTACTTCGAAAGTTACCATACTGCCAGATAATCTATTTTCTGACCTTACATGATTTCATCAAATCATGGGTGTTCTTCAATATCTTACCTTCATTCACCCAGATATTTGTTTTGCTTTTAACAGAGTTTGTTAGTTTATGCATGCTCCTACATACTCTCATTGGGTCGCCGTAAAAAGTATTATACGTTACCTTAAAAGTACGACATCTTATGGTTTTCATATCACTCATAGTTCCTCCTTTAATTTACATGATTATGGATACAAATTGAGCTGGTAGTATTGATGATCGCAAATCTATGGGTGGTTACCTTATCTTCTTTGGTCAGACGCCGATTTCATGGAAGTCAGGCAAGCAATGCACAGTTGCTCGCTCTTCTACTGAGGCTAAGTATAAAGCTTTAGCAGACGATATTGTTAAGGTCATCTAGCTTTAATATTTGTTAATAGATATGCAGGTTTGCTCTGTCTCTGCTCCTACCATTTGGTGTGATAACCTTGGAGCCATTTATCTCTCAGCGAATCTCATTTTTCATACTCGTACTAAACATGTTGAGGTGGATTATCATTTTGTATGAGATCGAGTTGCGAAGAAAGATATTCAGATTCATTTTATTTCCTCTCATGATCAACTTGCAGATATATTTACTAAGTCGCTTTCCTCTGCATCATTTACTACTTTTCGTTACAAGCTTCGGGTCAATCCTCCATCCTCAGCTTGAGGGGGCATATTATAGAATGTATGTATATGTGTGTGTGTATATATATATGTATGTATGTATGTATGTATGTATAGGAATTACGGTAGGATTATTTCAATGTTGTGATTCCTACAGTTAACTTAAGTCATTCTATTATTCTTAACTCAAAGCACCTCAATAGCCTTTAGTGAGTGGTCCCACATATTAGCAATAGTCATGGCATGTGGCCTACATGCAACTACTATTACATTGAATTTCTAATGGTTTGTGAAGAGTGTTTTCATCCCCTTTTACATTTTGTATTTTATTTTGTGTTATGTTTAATGAGTTTATAATATTTGAAGTCTCAGATCACATAGTTATGTTATACCTAAGATATGATACCTTCGTTAAAGTTTTTATGGTGAAATAAGGTTGGTGCTCAATACTTTGTAACAGGGTTAAGAGGGTAAGATTTTGGATTTTTTTTTCAGTGGATTTTTTTAGATGGAAAGGTTATTCTTGAAGTGAAAGATGTGAAATTTATTAGATTGCATGATATATATGTGTTTCATTATTGTTTTCATTAAAATCATTTACATAATATTGAATTCAACGATCACATCATGAAATTCCCAAACTCAACATGATTTCAACAATTAAATTCAGGCTGGCTAGAGAACTAGACCGAGATGCGAGGCTCGTGGCAGTAGAACCTGGTGAGATTGCAGCAGAACTAGGAGTCTATGCATTAGTAGACTTCTGAAGGAGGAGACCTGTACTTGTAGAATGATCATATGAGAAACAAGCAGATAGTGACATAAGGGTAGGGCTGAGGGGCTATTGGATGGTGGTAGACAAGGTTAGGCAGTGGGCTATTTGGCTGGGTGGTCTGTTGGTATGGTGGACCGGAGGTACAATGTAAAACCTCTGGGTGAAAAATCATAAATTGACTAGTTTCATGTAAAACAAAAAAATTCATAACTCTTGATCGGGTTATCAGACAATTCTGAAAATTTCCGTGGAGCCTTCTAATATGATGCCTTAGCTTGGGTTAAAATTTCAGAATTTTTAGAGAAATTCAGAAATTTAATGAAAAATTACAATTTGACTAGTTTTACGTTATTGGACGTAATTTTAAATCTGACCATCAGATTGAGCTGAAATTTTATGAGGAACCTCAAACTATATTGAATAAAATCTGGTTAACATTTTAGGATGAACGGAGCTCGGTAGTGCTAGCAAAAAAATAAGGACCGTCAAATGGAAGCAAACAAGACTCATTAAGAGTGAAATGGTAATTTACCATTAAAAATAAAACAAAGCAGCTCCTTTTGTGAAAGAAAAAAAAAGAGAAGAACGTTAGAAATCAAGAGAAAAAAACAAGAAAAAATGAGAGAGAGCTTTGAAACTTGTAAAATTGAAAGATTTGGAACATTAAATTAAGGAAGAATCAAGTAAAGGAAGATATAAGAAAGGTGAGGAGGGCTGGCCACACTCGGAGGAGAAGAAAAGTTGGGAGAACTTAGATTGGTAAGCATAAAAAATTAAGATTCTTATTGAGTTTATTTGAGTAAGTTATCAAACAATGACAATTAAATTTAATTTAATTTCTTATATTCTTGACTTTTAAATTAGGGTTCTTATGAGAATTTGGGGATTTTGAGAAAAGTAGTAAATATGATGGAATTGAGGTAGAATAATATAGAAATAGTGAATGTAAGTAGTAATTAAGAAAGAAATTGAATAAGTTTGAAGAAATGAACTTGTAACTAAGGATGATGAAATATAGGAATGAGGTTTTGATTGTTTTATGTTTGAGAAATGATATTCTTTATCTTATTTGAAGTATTCAAAATATAAACAAGTGAAGAAACATCATAAAAGTGTGAAAAGAAGGAATAAATAATGGTAGGAATAGTTCGTGAAAGAATTCTTTAAGTGAGTTAAAAGAAGAAAATTGATTAAAACTATATGTTGAAAATGAGGTGACAAATGAATGAAAATTTTGGTGCAAACCCCAATTAAATAAAAGATATTATGTGCTTCAAATTTAGGCATATAGGAGAAATAATAATGGATTAATAATGTAGCACAATATGATTGATTCAGGAGTTGTTTCGGGAGCAGGGTATCAGGCAGGAGGAGCTGTGCCATCACAAGCAGACGGTAGGTGATTCATCACTTTCTTTTAAAATTCAAAGTTTCATTATTAGTTATGAGTTGTTTATGACATATTGATATGGAAAAAGTAGAAGAAGAAAATTGTTTGTAATATAATTCGGATGTTGGGTAATTTGTATGGAATTACCGGTTAGATTGGATAATATTAGAAGAATAGCCGGATGTTGGGTAATTCGTATGGAATTACCGGTTAGATTGTTGTCTATCTAAGATGGTTAGCCGGGTTTGAGACAAAATTGTGAATTATCAAATTAAAAATTAAGCAATGAGTGTTGGTTACAAATGTCCTATAAGTATAGGATTAATAAATTATGGATGGGTTATTAATGTTGATATGTAGTAAGTTAGTGATGAAAGACAATTTGATATATTTTGAAGAATTGTGAACATAATAGCTTTATCATTTTTAATGTGTTATCTTCCTTATTTTTTATTAATGTTATGTATACAGGTTTTTCACGAGGTGACGCGAAGCGTTAAATATGCGTTTTGTGTTTAAATCTGTTTATTTTATGGGATGTAATATCTTTGCTTTATATGTAATTTGTATTATATGTAGATTTTAAAATATGTATCATAAAGATGTTTGCTTTTGGTATCTATACATTTAAAAAGTATGAGTAAGGAACTAATATTAGTAAACTATTCAAAAACAATACTTAGTAATTATAAGCATGCATGTTTAAAAGATGGATACATGTTAATGTAATAATTAGTTTAATATGAATCTTTTGAGTTTATAATTGTTTGTAGTTAATGTTTTATTTGTTGATGATGTAAGGTTGAGAAAACACAATGAAGTATGGTTATGTGAAATATTGTATGATGAGATGGGACATGATCCAAGATGGTTGGATTGAAGTTGAAGATTTGAGTATAGTGATTGAATGAAGTTTAGTCGATAACTTGGTAACATCAGAAAACAAAAGAAACTTTACCAATTTTTTTTTAAAAACAAATCACATAATCTTAGACATATTATTCAATACTTGACATTAGTAAAGAAATGTTTGAGATTTCATGACATTATAATTTGAGGGTGTTACATACAGTGGGGGAGAAAATTAGGGAAGCGATAAAGTTTGGTAAGTGAGTAGGATGGATAGGATATGAGGAGGTATGGGGGTGCTGTGCTATCTGTTTAGATTTTACAAAAGGAAACACATCTTCATGAAACCAGACATGACGGGAGACATAAACACGTTGAGATGTTAAATCAAGACAGTGATAACCAAGATGGGAAAAGCTATAACCTAAGAACACACATGGAGATGAACGAAAATCCAATTTATAAGCATGATATGAACGCAAAAATGGAAAGCAAAGACACCCAAAAGTACGTAGAAAATCATAATCAGGAGTACGATGAAACAAACACTTAAACGTGGATTGATTTTGGAGGACAATAGTAGGCATACGATTGATAAGATGCACTAATGATTAAAACACATAATTCCAAAACTGTAATGGAGCACTACATTGTCCTAGGAGGGTAAGGCTAGTTTTGACAATATGTTGATAACGATGTTCAATAGTGCAATTTTGCTCATGAGTATGAGGATAAATTAATCGGTGATGAATACTAATAATCTGAAAGAAACTATTTAAATTATGATATTCACCACCCTAATCAGTTTGAACAAATTTATTTTTTTTATGAAAACTTATGCTCAACAAAAACTTGAAAACGATGGAAAGTAGAAAACACATCAGATTTCATAACAAGAGGATAATACCATATGTGGTTTGTATACACATCAACAAAAATAACAAAGTAACAAAAACTATAAGAGAAAAACATAGGAGCAAGGCTCCAAACATCACTAAAGATTAAATTAAGTGGTGCCGTAGTTTTGTGACCCGTAGGTCTTCACAACAGACACGATGACTTGCCTAGCGGACAAGCTATTTTATTTTTTGAAGCTAAAAAATTGAAAACACGGGAAGTAGGATGACTTAATTGATGATGCCACATATCAATAGTTGCAGAAACGCAAGGAGACCAGTAAGCCTGAGGGATTGACATGGTAGAAGACTCAGACATAACATAGAGACCATCGTTACTCTGATAAAATTTCTGAACATAAATTGTGGCTTGGTAATATAAGGAATGTAAAGAATGTTAGATAAGGTAAATGTGTGTTTTGGGGTATATAGCATAGTATGTTCAATATTGGATATGGAAAGGCCCTTAACATCACCAACATGCAAATGATCATTACTGAGATATGGTGTAGACTTGGTCAGAGTCACAAGATCAGATGTAACATGTTGGTTCACACCAGTGTCTAGGAACCAAATAGGAGTAGAAACATTACCAACAACAAGATGGGCAATCGGCTGCTGTCCATTGCTGTGAAACTGAGAGCATTGAGGGGTTGTGTGGCCGAAAGAGAAGTAGAGCTGACACTTGATGTTTTGCTCAAAGGATCAATGAGGAGATCACTGCGAAGAGCCAAAGTTCCTTTTATTCTACTACCAGTTGCTGTGCATTTAGTTGGTGTTAATAGACCCCTGAAAACCATGAAAATCAGACTTATATTGGTGGTTGTTGGGACGTCAGGTGCCACGAAAACAACCTCTATTACGGCTAAAGCTGGGGTTGTTCTGATACTAGGTAAGGTTGGCCGAAGGTAGCAGAGGCGGCGTGGGTAACAGAGGAGGGTTGGCAACCATGGATTGAAAGGAAGTCTTGTGAAGAAACTTATGGGTAATTGTTGTTCGTAAGCTTCAACAAAATAACTTACTGAGTATTGGATAAGGAAACTATGGCTAGAGTTGAGGTCCCCATAATATGAAAAGGAATGACATAAACATGAGAAGAGGAACTTTTGTTTTGCTCTACAAAAGAGGGGGTCTGCTACTGTAGGAAGGAGCCACCGACAGCAACTTGCGTGTGGCCGGTCAACGATGCTGCAACACCGATCTTGTGGAGGGAGAAGTTGGCAGCAACAAAGTCCATTAGGGAGAGAGATATTTTAATGTGTTAAGACTCTAATACCAAGTTAAAGAATAATAGGAGGCTTGGCCTATTAGTTAGCCAATATTTTCTATTTATACATATAGGGCAATATACGATGGTTAATGTAGAGATTACAACACTAGAGTAGTCCTATAATATTTCCTATATATATACATTCCATAATATTGTTTTTATGCAAAAAATATATTTTTTTCTTAAAATCTATTTTTAAAATTATATATGTTTTAATTTATTATTATTTTTTGTGTTCATGTATGTTTGTTTTTCATTTGGTTTAATTTTTTATATTGAATACATATCAAGGTTAACTTTTTATGTCTAGCTACTTGAATTTGATGTTGTGTGCATGTTTGATTCTTGAATTGTCTTTCATGCTTGCATAAAATTTATGTATTTTGATATAAATTGTTTTTGTGGTGTCCTTTTTTATTTCTTCAGCTTAAATCTATGTTGAAATTTATTTTTCATGATGAGATAATTTTTTTCCTGAAATTATTGCAAATTGATTTTTACATAAGAAATTTAAATTTGAAAGTACATGTTTGGATTGCTTTGATATTAAATGTGGTTCCTTTGAATTAATGCATTAAAATTGTTCAATTCAGATTTTTCTACATCACATATTTGGCTTAAAATTCAAAAACCTGGTTTGTGCATGGTTTTGATTATTGTTTTTTCAATTACATCAATTGAATTATCTTTTCAAAATTAAAATCCTTTTCAAACTTTTATTTGAATATGCTTTATTTAGCAATATATATAATTATTTAGGTTTTTGTTTTTATATCAATGTTTTTTTTTGCACATATAGACCTTTAGATTAATTTTTTTATATTTGGCTTAAAATTCAAAAACCTGGTTTGTACATGGTTTTGATTATTGTTTTTTCAATTACATCAATTGAATTATCTTTTCAAAATTAAAATCCTTTTCAAACTTTTATTTGAATATGTTTTATTTAGCAATATATATATAATTATTTAGGTTTTTGTTTTAATATCAATGTTTTTTTTTGCACATATAGACCTTTAGATTTTTTTTTTCATTTGCCTATCATCATCAACCACCATCCCTCAATGATCTTTATATATATATATATATAAAGATCATTGAGGGATGGTGGTTCATGATGATATTTTATGTGAGAATGTGTTATGGTTTTATCTGGTTTGAGATGTGTTCAAAGAGCGTTACCTTGAATATGAAATTGACCTCTACTTTTGAAAATTAGTCTTGCTTGTGTTTTTTTCTAAAATGTTTGTCTGATTAGATGTTGATCTTGTTGTTTGCTCTCTTTAGTTTGATGTCTCCCAAGGACAAGATCTATTATCTTCTTTTTTTTATTATCTATTTATTTATCCATAAGAAATGTTACTTGCTTATTTCGTCTCTTAGATATCATGACCCTTGACCAATTTTCCCTTAGATAATGAGGTTTCTCGGTTATTATATCCTTCCACTAACTAGAAAACACCGATGAAATATTTCATCGATATTTAGGAAAAAATCTCAAATTTATTTTAATTGCCGATAAAAGTTTTGATAGAAACATGTTGTTGGCAAGTTGCTCATTCGAGATTGTCATTACATCAACATTTTTATCAACAATTTACATTGCTAAAAAAAATGTCAATGGATTATTGGAGCAAAATTGTCTTTGATTTTACTGTCCATTTTCCTTTGGCAAGTCTGTAATAAATTAATTTTTGATATAATTTTCAATTCTCTATTCCATAAAAAATGCTCAGAGCTTTTATAACTTTTTGATGAAATATATGCAAAAGTTTCCAATGAAAAAGTCGATTGAATGTTTTGGTGATTCCATTTGAGTTTTCACTATGTTTTTTTTAATTGTTATAATCCTCTGGGCAACCTAAACAACATCAAAAACAACAACAATGACAACAACATTAACAAAAAGCATCTTCAAGCCAATAATTACTCACATTAAACCAACAACCACAACAAAGAAAAACACTTTTAGAATTATTGAAATAATAAACACATCTTTAAAAAACATAAAACATTATATAGAAAATATAAATGGAATGCATTATAATGCACCAACAAATGTCTTATATAATTTTAATTTTATTACACAATAAAATATCACATCAAAATCAATTCAACACCGTTTAATCATAATCCTCTTTTTCATGGTAATCAAGCATCTTAAGTCAAAGTTCAATCAGATCCCAGGAGAAGATGTATTTTATATGCATGAAAAGCTTAAAGTAGATGAATGTCAAACATTGATTAAGTATTTTAACAATGTAAATTTTAAGGAAAAAGTGATGCTCGCATCAACTGGGACTTATTCTGAAGTGTTAAATCTTGTTAGTGCTTCAAGGGTGGTTTTGCTAGATATTATGTAGAACCCATCAATGGAAAGACAAGCCATCAGTCATGCCTACAAGCTAAGGCAAGAGAAAGTTGACTATATTTACCATCTCATTACATCAGGGACAATAGAAGAGAAAATGTATTTTCACCAAGTTGAGAAAGAACGATTGTTAAATCTAGTGTTTGATTGCAAAAACAAAAGGAGAAGTCATCAGAAGGTTGTGTTTGTTATATAGATGACAAAAAGGATAAAATTTTGGAAGATCGTACACCATGCAAAAACAAAAGGTTGTGGTTTTTACATAACAAGCTCAGACTCATGTTTAAGAAAATCATACACCAACCTAAAGATAGTAATCTAGTCAAATATTTTGGCTTGGATTTGTTGTAAATCCTGCAAGATTCTTCTACAATATCCCTACCCTCATAATAATAAATTTCATACTACTATGATTCTAAGTGTGCATCATTTTGGATCATATCAAAGATTTAGTACTTGTTAGGATGTTATGTTTAGAGAATTTTCTTTTTATTCAAGGGATACCTTAGGAATCTCTATTTAATTGATTGTCCTCATAGCTTCTGTATTTGAATGACAGGCCTTTAGCTACCTGTAGATTTGATGGCTTTGTTATTGCTAGTGATACAATTTACACTGTTTAAAAAAAAATTGATGTTAGATTTGTTTTGACATTTCTTTCATTTAATTTAAGCATAGAATCTCTTAGATTTATTTTTTTGTTTCTTGAGTAAGAAGAATCTCTCAAACATAGTTATTAAACCAACCTGATTTTGACCTAGGGCAATGCTAAGGCCACGAATCGGGTGGGTTGGCTCAGATTAACCAATTTATTTAATTCAAACTTATTCGACCTAAATTAATACATTTTAATTTTTTTCATTTCTATAAATATCAATTTTTTCTAAATTTTCAACTTAACAATAAAACTGACATAATATAATTGGTACCCATTATTTCTTCAATCATAACACAATTAAGTTATAAAATCAAATTAAATTTCATCAAATGACAAATAAAATCAAAGGATCATTGGGAAAATATTGTTACAACCTAATTCAAAACCCATTTGTCTTAGAAAGGTAGATTTACCTTAAACATTCAACACACAAACATGATTAGAGTAAGGACTGAATAGACTTAGTTAAAATGAATCGCTAAGTTAGAAGTCATAGTAACTTGTTGGGAGGCATTTTTAAGGTGGATTCGGTCTTTCCCTAAAAGCAAGATGCCTCTTTAGCTAAATCTATTACCACTAGTACATGTTTTTTCATAGTTTTAGTCATTTAATAAAACTAAGTGGTGATAATTTTTACTGATACATTTTTCATACTCATGTAAACGTCCATATGCAAAAACATTCCAATTCATTTATTTCTACAAAACTAAATCACACATATAAAAGACATCACTTTGTAACTCTTTGTTTTTTCTAGCCACATAAGTATAGAAAATATGCGTTCACTAATATGCCCTGTCAGCCCTAAAATAAAAAAAAACCTTAAAGTTTTATATGGTTTCTCTAATAAGTTATGTTAGTCTGGTTTCTACTGTAAGAATAGCTTAAAAACACATAGGTATTTGTTTTTTTTTCCCCTACATAAAGAAACAATTCAATACACAATTCATTGTAATAACCTTTAATCTAAATATAAATTATACAATAAAAAACAGCAATGAATCCTCTAAAAAAAGCATAGAACTATTAAAAATCTCTTAGAGAAACCCTACCTTTCCCATCAAAGAACCCAACCACCAAAAACCCTAACTTCAACTATAACCCAAACACCACATATCCTACCTTGAATTACCTAGTTTACCTATTGAAATTGCCACACCCATAATCTCTAACCCTTTATTTTAAGATTTTTCATTATTATTTAAGCTCCATATCATTGAAGGTGGTTTCTATAAGACAGGCCACATTGCTGATGTTTTTATTGCCAAGGAGAATACTAGATGTGGTCTTCGTTTTGGTTTTGTTTAGATGATTCCTCATTGTGATGTTGTAGTTTTGCTGAAATCCTATGGTTTGATTCTTATAAAATGAGGGTGAATGTCGTAAAATTAAACAATGGACTCCATAAGGAATAGAAGGAGACAGCGGTAGATAGAAAAACTAATACGAAGAACCCAGTAATGCTGTTATGAAGGTTCAAAATAAGTTTGGTTGATGTTATTTCTGATGGAGTTAATCCTTGTTCTTTGCATAAAGATTTGGAGGCAGCTGAGATAGAGAATTTTGCCCTAAGGCTTCTTAGTGGATCACACGATTTGTTTATTCTTTAATCAATTGACTCCATATACAATACCTTTTAATATTAGGAGAACCTTGTAAAGATTTGAAGAGGAGTTGAAATTAGAATTCTAATTTTGAGAATTTACAAATTGAAGGGTATTTAGATTTTTTCATAGAAAATAGTATATCTATTTGGCATTTGATAATCAACACTAGTCAATAAATTATTAAATATTTTTTCATACTAGCTAGAGGGACGCATTGATTTTCTTATTAAACTAGAGGTAATAATTTATTATTAGTTATTTTTGTTTCTCTTGTTATAGTATTTTTCGTTTCTCTTAATTTTTGAATTCCCTCTTAAAACTTTTTTCATTAATGTTTTTTATTGATAGATATAGTCAATAATTAGTTTTTAAATTTTGTGTTAATTTTTATGTTATTATATTTCCTAATCTTGTTGATTTTTTTGTACGGTGTACAAGATTGTGTGATAGTTTTTTCTTCATGTTTATGGGTTTATTTAGATTTCTGGAATTGTTTTTTTATAATATGAGATTTATTTTCTAATTTTTTTCATTGAACTTAACACCAAAATATATTACTTTAATTTGATATGATAAAATATTTGGATTTTTTATTTTTCCAACTTTGATTTAATTCAAATATAATTTTATTTTTATTTTCTTTTTTTTAACTACTAATGAAATTACCCACTAGACAAAGAACTTCATCTAAAATTATTTTGGTAATTTTTCCCTATGTAAAATTTCATCCATATTAAATTATCAACAAACATTACCACCAATTTTTTTTCTTCAATAAATTAATTATCTATGGAATATTGCTATATTACCAACCATCGTCAGTCAGAAACGTTTTTTTTACACTAAAGTTTCGACATTTAAAACTTGAGATTGAATATTGTTCTTCTATCAAGGAACTTCTTGCTTTCCTATAATTATTATTATAATAATTACATTATTATAATTACATTTTTTCTTTGTTCTTTTGTCATTGCATGATGGAATATTTTGATTTGTTTTACTTTACATGCTCTTAGGTGTGCATTCTGACAAGAACTATTTATATATTTCATAAATATTGTTATTACAAAATAAAATTATAGGATCCAGATTTAAAAAACTAAAATACCTGAGAGCTTTAGTTTTTCTAATTTTTTTTCCTTGCTAATATATTCAAATCACTTTTTTTTTTTGTCATCATCCAATTTTTCTTCCATGTTTTTTGGTCCTTGCATGTGATGTTGGAACATTTTTATGTTTGGATTTGTTTTAATTAGCATGCTCTCATGTGGGCAATGTGAAAAAAATATTATTTATATGTTACATAAAGATTTCTATTACAGTATAAAGTTATAGGGTTTAGTTTTATAAAAACAAATTAAGGAATAGGAAATGAAATTAACAGCATAAAAAGGTCATCATTTATGTTTTTACCATTCTAGATGAGCGTTTTTCTATATTTTAGTCCATGCTTCTTTAAAATTTTATATTTCAATGTTAATATTTTTTTTTACATAAGTCTACGACAGTTGAGAGAGAAGAAACAAACTCATAGCAAAAAAATAAAGAGAAAAAAAACTTTCAATCAACTATATTCTGATGATAAAAAAAAAACTCAAATCTTGATGTCAATTGACTCATCTTGGTGAGGGGAAATCAATATAAGTGGTTTGAATCTTTAATCATTGCATAAAAAGTTAGAAGTCCAAAACATTTGGTTTGATTTTTGAAATTTTAGGCTAATTAAAGTGTTTTTTTCTTTGTAAATGAGTTTATTGATGTTCTAATGATTTTCTTAAATGTTTTTAAATAAAAAAAAATGAAAAATAAGTTTTTGGGATCCAAAAACCGAGAACTTGATTTTTTGATCATCAAAGATAAATTTTAATGTCTGAAATTCATACCAGAGAGTCCAAGTGTCTTTAACCTGACCCAATTCATGGGCTCGACATTACAAGCCCACACACACTTGCACTTGATGCTCTTGGCCTCCTTTTTTTAATATTTTAAAATAAAATCCTATTTAAATAAATAATAAGAGGATAATTTGAAAAATTATTCAATTATTTGATTTTTTTTAATAAGATTATTTTTTATAATAATATTTACAATTGTTTTGAATGATTATGTATGAAACTATTTGAAATTTGTTTTTAAAAAGTGGCACCAAAATTTTCAATCAAAATAAAATATTTTTATTTTTATTTTTTATTGTTGATTTTTTATTTTATTGTCTCAAATTAATTATTCTTTTATTTTTTATATAGTTACATAAAAATAATTGAAACACTATTTTTTGTTTATTGGGTTAAAATTGCTTTATAAATTATGGTAATCTTTAATGTAGAAAAACCATGTTTCGAATAAAAAATACATGTTTTTTCTTCAAGAAAAAAAAATGAAATGAATGAATAACAAAAAGGAAGTTATTGTTGAAGAAATACATGTTTTTTTTCCTTAATTTAAATTATATATTTTTTATGAATATTGATTTTAATTGCTTTAAGATCTTTATTCAAATGACCATACCATTAATAAAGAAAGTCATGATTTGTCAAGATAAAAAAAAAATATACATAAACAAGGAAAAAAATAATTTTGACTAAAAAAATTAAGTAATTGGAATTTTCAAAAGTATTTATTTTTATTTTCAAAAATTACATATTTTTAGAATGGCTCTGTTAAATCACACGAGCAAAAAGTACTAGTTGAATTCTAAAATTAACATATCTATTCTATTGTAGTTTTTAATTTAATTAACTAGGAAGATTTTCAACTATTAAATGAAGAAAATATTAAATAAATATACAAAATAGTTCAGTTAGCAAGCTTTGGAGAATGCACACTAATATGAACTCGTGTTTCTTATCTTTTTTTTCTTCTTCTTCTTTTTTTTTAGGGGAGGGGGGGATTTTTTTCTATACGAAAGGAGTTATTTTATATTAGAAATATAGAATACGAGACACAAGCCAAATCTAATGCTCGGAGTATGAGATACAACTCGAGCCCAAAATCTAATGGACTAGAGTGCATCCGGGCTCATTAAACCCAAACACAATTCATCTCTTTTTCAATCCGGTCACACTACATCACTTAATATAACTTTGGACCTAAATTGGGTGACATGACTACATACAAGCCCAACTTTTAACCGACTTAATTAACCTAACTTGCCCATAAACCATGAGACTTCATATTGGGTTTAGGATCCCCTTCAAGTTCATAGTGCCAAGAATCTAGACACACATTTACCTTAAGGACACCCAACGTCTAATAGAACGTGTTCGATTTTAAAAACATTCATCTAACATTTATAAAGTTGATATTCAATATGAAAAATAATCATAAGGAGAATTTTTATGAGAACAAAGTATTGATAGAATTTTCATGGAGATTATTATATGGAGATAACTTATAGAGATAATTTTTTGGTGAACATAAATAGAGAGAAATACTACTTCTTTATTCATGGAGAGATAATAAAAAAACAAATTTGGTGTTTATTGATGATATACCTTTTAAATGATCAAAGTGTTGTGCATAAGAAATACTTTTCTCATTTATGTACTAGAGATTATAACTATTGACATTGATCACTTAAGTACATTTTTCTGTATCTCTCACCTTGAGGTCAGTTTTCCTCCTTTGTATGAGTTAAATGCTGCCTCCAATTTTTTTTAAGACATGCCTTCTACTTTAGACTACTTGTTTTTAACTTTTGCATTATGACTCGATCCTCTTTTAATTGTAGGCCACATTTCTCATAGGGCTATTAGTCAAATTTCTTCCAGCATATCTAAGTTTGCCTTAAGTTTTTTATTATTATACTAAGAGGATCAATGAAATGATTTGTAGCCAGGGGCCTTATTTAGGATTGTATCATGGCCTTACTATCATTGATAAGGAAGAATGAAATTTCACATATGGAGGATATTTTAATAACATTGTATTACCATAAGATTTCATCTTGGAGATTTACCCATGCCATTTTAGCTTCTTCTTTTTTTAGCCAATTTAGGATAATTTGTTTGTGATCTCTATTTTCCCATTGGTTTGGGGATGGGACATAGAGGAAAAACTATGATCTATACATGGCTTTAAGAACTACTCCTTTGTCTTCTTGTTATTAAACTAGGTACCATTTTCTATGACGAGAACTTTAAGGAGCCCAAAATGATAGATATTGTTTTTTTATATCAAGAATATGAATTTGTTGGCAATTATATTAGCTAAAGTTCTGACCTCTACCTATTTGATGAAGTAGCCTACGATAACTAAGACAAACTATATTTTCCTTAAGGCTTCAAAGAATAATTATAGGAGGTCTATCTCATACTAATAGAAAGGTTAGGATGATTCAATGATGGTCATTTCTACTAAAATTTAGCATAGCACTGGAGAAAATCTTTAGCACTTGTTACACTTTTTGACCATGTTTATGGCATCTTAAAGAATGATAGGCCTTTAGACCTGTATATATGCCATATACACCCTTTTATAGATATCCTTTAACACATAATTATTTTTCCTTTATGGGTAAAATTTTAAAAATGAAGCCAATATTGATCTTTTACATAGGTATTATCTATAAAATGATCTATTATGAGTAGATATTATATTATATGAGTTATCTAGTCATATATATCCATGATGAATTGAAAGATGCTTATTCGTCCCCTCTCTTACTCGATACTTGACCATTCTAAGATTTATATTCAAACATTAAAAGAAAGGTTGGAGTTTTCCAAATTTATCAAGAGTTCTACCTTATTTTATTTTTTCTCATTGGATCCTGGTGATAAAGATTTCGTTCATTTCTTCTTTCTTGAAGGCCAACTGTCCAATATCTTCTGCTAGTACTTGATCATGGAGGACACCTTTATATCAAATTATCGTTCAAATTAACCAATCATGAGTTATGATTCATTGTATACTTGGAGGGTATAGGCATTTATTGCCTCAACCAAACAAAGCCTAGTTAGGAGGGCTTAATATTCAACCATGTTATTGGAGAAGGAAAATTCAAACCAAATCTTATACTAAAAATAAAATTATCTTCAAGGCTTATTAGTAAGATTTTGGTCCACATTCATGAATATTAGAGGACCCACTCATATATAGTTTCTATATAGATGGGGGAAGTGTGCACATAAGTGTTACATCTTGTTCATAAACTGTTAATTTTATAAATAAATAAATAAACAAAAAGAACTTGATGATGAAGTATGCTAAGGACTAAGGTTTTATGGCCGACCATAATTGATACTAGAGACCAATCTTTCCTAATTTAATGTATCACGTTAAGAATCATTAATACAAGCCTAGTTTATAGAGAATTTCTTTAAGATACTGATAATTCAAAACAATAATTTGGTGCACTTGGAAGTAAGACTTTAACTTTCTTTTTATGGTTACCAAGATGAGGTCCACCTGTTTTACCTTCAAGTATCTTATCTCAGTGTTGTGATAGTCTTGCTAGTGTAGTGCACTAGCTTTTAAAATTCATAGAGTTTTAAAGAGTGAATCTCATAAAAATCAGTTATGAGAATTTTTATCAGAACAAGTTATGGAGAGAATTTTCATGAAGAATATTATATAAACACAATTTATGATCAATATCACCTAGAAGAAAATAAAGCTTGTAAACATGATTCTCCGGGCTTGGAAATAAAATAGAAAAATCTAAATAGGAATGGGTAGGTTTTCTAGATAAAATCCTAAGGGAATACAATGTTACCAAGAAATACTCCACATGAGAAACTTCTTATCTCCTTATTTATGATACCAAAGCCATTATACCAACCTAAATCAAGTTCTTCAATGACAAAGCACTTCACTACTCCTTCTAGCAGAATGGTAAAAAACTCAGTGCAAACTAAAATTTGCTTGAAGAAACCCAACTAGCAGCCTTTCTATGAAAAATAGGCTACTAGTAAAAGATAATCGAGTACCACAATGCATAAGTTAAAAAAATGGCATTTTGAGATGTAAAAAAAGGTCTTGAGAAAATTAGAGGTAACATGTAACTTAGAAATATGAGGAAAACTAGCCCAAAATGGAATAGGCCTTACAAAGTTAAATGACTGATCGAGGTGAATAATCATTTTTTTTTCAAGATATAAATGAGAAAAGTATTTCTGATATATAACACTTGGTTCACTTAAAGGTATACCATCAATAAAAATCAATTGTGTACTTTATAGTTTCTCTATGAATAAAAGTAGCATTTCTCTTTATTTATTTTTGCCATAAAATTATCTCCTTAGATTGTCTTTGTATAACAATCACCATCAAAATTCTCTCCATAGTTTGTTATTGTAATAACTGTCCTTATAATTTATTTTTATGTTTATAAAATATAGCTTTACTTAGGTACGAAATAATCCCCAGTCCAGATGCAAAGCACTACTTTGCTCAAGCACAAAACACTATTTATATGGGTAAAAGAAGCTCATCGTCACACTTGGAAAAAAATAAATTCACAAGATCATAAAAGCTTGATTACATCCTTTTTAAAAGTACAAATGTCATCAAGAAATGATTTCTCAATCTACCAATAATAGAGACCACCCTAATGCATCGGGTTGACTCTTCCTCTTACATTGACTCCTCTTTGTTGAGCTACCCCACTAAAGTCCTCATGACTTACTCCCGTTTGCTTGCTCCTCTTTGGATTTAAAGCCACTTCATCATCATCATCATCAAGCTTAATACCTAGGTATTGGATCTAAGTAATAACCTTTGTATGTTGTACGAAATTAGTGAAGTTTGGGTCGAGATAATATGAAATACTTAAGAAACATTTATACACACCCCATTAGAGAAGTTGTAAATGTGAAGATCATTTATCATTTATATGATCTTTCCTTCTAAGATCTATTTAAAAGCCCTAGACCTCTAGTACATCTATTGAAACTTCCTAGGGGCACCCCTCAACACTCATATGTAGTCTATTTCTTTTTAGGCTCATCTAGACTCCTTCTTAGCTACACCTAAGGCTAGTCCATCTCCTCCTAGAAGTTACATCTTCTCCATCTTTGTGTAGAGATTCTTGATATCCAGCTAGATAATTTGGCCATCCTTCTGTTGTAGACTCCTAGTGAGGACATTCTTAAAAACTTTTAATTAATTGTCTAGGAAAGTAATGATCTCTCTAAACCTTCTTTAGATCTGGGTCTCTTCCTGGCCACAACAATCACATGAAGCATATGATATGTCCTTTTAAAGTTTGGAAAGATTGACATGTATTTGAAAGACCTAAACTGAATAACATAGTTAGATACAAGTGTAAACTTATAAAGGAATAACAACTTAGAAAAAAAAATTATATACTTACATTGAGGAAGAGATTTTGAGTGGTGTGCATATATCTAGATAAGCTACCACTCATCTACCTATCTATGTCCATAAAATCTAAGACAGGTGCAAGAAAGCACCTATAATGGGTAGCCCAACCTATCCTTGGATGGTGGGATGATTCAAGAGTAGAGTAGCCTAGGCAGGAGCTTTCTCCCTTAGTTAGCTTAATCCTAAAAGGAAGAATATGCCCTGACCTTGGTCCCTGGGCTTGAGAGTCCTTTAAAGATAGGTCACCACCACCATTGTTGGTTGAGGGGGTAGGGGGTAACACTTATAATTCTAAGTAGAGTACTAGTGTTAGAGTTGGAGTAGCATGAGAAAGGGAGGGGTTGAGTCCTTTAAAAATATTTAATTTCTTATTAGACTAAAATAGGGCTCATTTTTTCTCTTTCCTTTACGATGTCAGGCTACCATTCTTGCTACAACACTTTCAAAGTCTATGGCAACCTTTTTGGTTTCTTTATTTTATTCTTTTTAGGTGATTTTGTCGTATAAATTCTTCTCTTTAAAGAAAAACAACAACCTCTTTTATTAACCACAAGCTAGATTTTTTAAAAGGTGAAAAACTCTTTCACTAAAAAGAAGGGGGATAACATATTTTTGGATTTTACCCTTAAATTAGATGCAACAATGCTGGTAAAGAAAAAAGAGAAATGGCTAGGCTACAATTCAAAAGCAAAAATAACTTTACAACTATGAAAATTCCTATGTAAATACCTACTAAATGTTTTTTTGGTAAGCATTGTTGGGCTAAGTGATTGATGTTACTTAGTTATGGACTACTTTATTTGGTTGTATATAAGCCTCTAGACCTTACCTAGGCTCGATCTCGTATTGTTGGGTCAATTGGGGTCTTTTATAAACTTAAGCACCATTATATTTCTTAAAGCCCCAGTGTGAAGACAATTAATCTGTGGGAGACCACTAATTACTCTTCTCTCTACTTTTTTTATATTTTTAGTTTTTCCCTATAATATTCCATTGATGAAACTCTTTGCCCAAGATGAATAGTTATAGAACCAAGTCATACCTTAGGTTGCACTTCCATACCAGATAGCTAATGGCTATACTTAAATATTATGGGAAATGGTTTTTCGCCATGCTACTTCAGATAGTGTTTGAAGACAATTAAGGTAACCTACCCATTTAAGTGTAGCTGGTCGGCACAAAGATTACAATAGAAGAATGTCTTTATACAAGCCTAATAAAAGGAAGGAATGCCCATACTTGAACATAAAAAAAGGAGTTGTGATTTCTTTCCCCCATGTATGTTGATAAGTATTTAAAAGTGCATTTTTATTAAGGTTTTATATCATTATATTGCACTTGAAGTATCAGTAAATTCCCTAACCTCAGCATGTTTTCTAATAACAACTCTTATAATATAATATATCTTTAATTTATGATAAATGTTTATTTTAAATACAGGTTTACAAATTCAGAGAGGGCTAAGCTTAGAGAAGAAATTCTATTTAGGGTGGTTCAATTCAAATTGGAACACCATTTGATTTTTAGGTCATAATTGGATCTATAGATTGTTGATTTATGTGTGTTTTATCTTGATGAAAAGCTAAGAAATAGACCTAAAACATTCATGAAGAGTGCAAGATTCAATACTACCATTTTGAAGTTCAAACCTTGGCAACAAAAGAGAAGTCTGAATTTGTCATACAGTTCAAAAATTATTTTGGTGTTCAACCCATATATCGAGTTCTAGAAGTCCAAATAAGCCCATTATTATTATTTTTCGGAAAGCTAAGACAAAAACCTACAACATTCATGCATATCTTCTATTCAAATTCTGATGCTATCAATGATGTTTTGTTCAACCGTCAAATCAATAGTTAGTCACCAAAGCAATAGTTCTAAATTTTAGCTTATAAAATGAGGCATTTTCCATTCATTTAGACAACTTGTTTTTCATATCAAGATCATGCTCTTGCTTTTTTTCTTTGTATTTTTGTAATGTTAAATTTTTATTTCATGTTATATTCTCATCAATCTCTTGTTTATGCTTATCATTTCCTTTACTATACTTAGTTGATTTATATCATAGCTATGTTCTTATATTGTTTATTTATGTTTTCTTCTTAATCATATTTAGTTAAGTATATTTTTGCCAAGGTGAAAAGGTTACACTAATGGAGAAAGAATAAGTATAGTACAAACTCACCTGCAATCCTTATTTGGTTTCTTCCTTAACAGTTGCTACTTACTGGGTTATTAGGCCTTGCATGGCTAGTCTTCGATGGGAGCATGTTCCCTCTTTGACTTTGTTTTTTTTTTATATCATATTTTTGCTTCTCTTTCGCTGCTTCTCGGATAGTTGGCCAATGTATGTATGCCCTGGCTGTATCCGGTTCTGTTCTGATTGGGAGTTTGTTCCCTCTTTAGTTCCCATATATTTTGTACATGTATATGAACTTGCTGGTTAACCAGCATGGTTACTTTTGATCTTAATACATTCTTATATTCTGATAAAAAAATATATAATACAAACTTAACATGAACTTTAATATGATAATTAATAAAGAACCAACATGGACTTTAATACATTCTTACATTCTGATAAAAAAAAAAAGTATAGTACAAACTCAACATGTTGTTGGTATAAGTTAGCATCATGAATACTTGACAACATTTACAAGTATTGGCATTACTCAAATAAGATAATTAATACGACCATTTTAATAACTTAAAATGAGCTAACAATGATAAATTATCTTATTGGAACCTTCTTTGTGTGTGGTTTCTAGTTGAGTAATAAAAAGAGTTTTGACTATACTTATTAAAATGTCATTGGTGGATCTTCTAACATTAACAATTGTTTTGTCTTTGTTTAATCTTTACATTAATATCACATCTCAAAGTTCTCTTCAACTCTATTTCTTTTATTATTTATGGTTTTGTATACTTAACCTTCATGTGGATCGACCTTGTTCTTGCCAGGATATTTATTAATTTAACACTCCTATACTTGGGAGAAGACATCAATCATTTGATCATGTCAAGTTTTTGGTGTCGTTGCCTAGGAGGTAAGTTACTGTACAAGCTATAAATTGTTTTTTTTTCTTCTTTACACTTCTATTTTATCTAATTTCATTTTTTTCTTCTTTTTTTCTTTTCTTTCTATGCTTGCATGAAAGTTTGGTCATGCATATTAAGTGGTAGACTATCTAGGAAATCTTTATCTTCTTTAGAAAATATAGTTGAAGAAGATAACCAATCATTTTATAATGATAATAACCATTTTAGAAAATTCAGAGACCACATGAATTTAACAAGAATGAGTGCATCATCATGCATGTTTTTCCCTCCTTCTGCATTTCACTTCAATTTTAAATCAAGTAGCATTCAACTTTTACCAATTTTTTATGGATTAGATCTAGAAAATCTATACTTGTATTTGAGAGAATTTGAAAAGGTTTGTAATACTTATAATGACTTAAATTTGTAATATGAACACCATCAGATTAAATCTTTTTCTTTTTTTCTAAAAAAATAATGTTAAAACATGGCTACAAAATCTTAAGTTAGGATCTATTCGTGTTTGGGATGAAATGCAAAAAATAATTAAAGAAGTTTTTTCCTTTTTATCAAACAAACTCTTTCAAAAGAGAAATCACCACTTTCACTAAAAAACTAGCAGAAACATTTTACTAGTGTTGGGATAGGTATAAAGACTTGCTTAATACTTGTCCTTATTATGGTTTTGAAACATGGAGATTAGTTTTACATTTTTATAAAGCTTTAACACTTAAAGATAGACAAATGGTGGAATTGATGTATAATAAAACTTTTTGAGATAAAGACCTTGATGAAGCAATGGAGTACCTAGACTTGTTAGTTGAAAATGCCCAAAATTAAGACACTACAGGCACTTGTGAGGCACCAAGTAAAACTCAGTCTCATATGTCTAGTGGAGGCATGAACAACGTTAGGGAAGATCATGACCTCCAAGCCAAATTTGCATCTTTAGCTAGAAAAGTCAATGTACTATAATTGAAAAAAAGTGGTCGATTAAAATCTATTCAAAAAATTATGTTTCAAAATTGTGAAACTAATGAAAACTCAAAAAATAATTGTCTAACTTTGCCTTCTTTAAAGCAATGTCTCCATGAATAAGTCAATGCTTTAAATAGTTTCCAAATCTCAAATCTCAAATCCTAATCCATACCCGTAAACATACAACCTTGTTTAGAGAAATCATCCATATTTTAATTGGAAGAGTAGTAATAATAATGCACAAACTTCACATCCACCCTTTTAAGCACACCAAAATTTTGAAAATTCTTATGGATACGCACCACCTCATGGTCCCCCTCTTAGAATAAATCTTGAGGAAGCAATGCATGCATTCATTGAAAAGCAACAGTCAATCAACATTCAAAATGCTCAAACCATGTCAAATTTGAAAGATACTCTTGCAAAATTCACATTTGCTCTTAGTTTTCAGGAGAAAGGTAAGTTTCCTTCTCAACCATAATAAAATCCCAAAGGAAAATACAATTTAAGTGCGAGTAGCTCAAGAAGCCAATGCATGGATCAAGTCAAATCAATCATGACTCTTCGTAGTGGTAAGGCTATTGAAAAACCTATTCTTAAACCTTGTGAGAAAGATGATGAGTCAATCCCTGAGGGTAAGGAAGAGGTCAAACCTGAATATTGTAAAGAAATTACTGATTCCCTACGAATACTTCCAGTTTCTCATATCATGACCAACCAAAGGAAAGTGAATCAAAATTCTAAAATCTTTGAAACTTTCAAATAAGTAAAGATCAATACACCTTTGTTGGATGTTATTAAACATGTACTCTCTTATGATAAATTTTTAAAAGAGTTGTGCACCGTGAGGAGAAAACTGAATGTGAAAAAGAAAACCTTTTTAGCCAAACAAGTAAGCGTCATTCTTCAAAACAATAATGTTTTGAAACATAGAAAACCTGGTTATCCTATAATTTCATGCTTTATGGGAGAATATAAAATTAAAAAAAAAAAAAGCTTTACTTGATCTTGAAGCTAATGTGAACTTACTATCATATTAAGTTTTTCAAAGTCTCAATCTAAGTGAGTTAAAACCAATTTTATAACTCTTTTACTTGCTGATAGATATGTAAAAATGCCTAGAGGAGTTATTAAATATGTGTTATTACAAGTTCATAAATTCATTTATCATATGGATTTTATTGTATTTGATACACAACTTGTTGAACATGCAATTCAATTCCTGTTATTTTAGGATGTCCATTTCTTACAGCTTCTAATGCATTGATTAATTGTAAGAATATAGTGCTCAAGTTATCTTTTGGAAATATGACATTGGAAATGAAGGTTTTTAACATTTGCAAGCAACCTAGAGATGATAATGATTTTAAAAAGTAGACTTTATTGAAAATTTAGTTTATGATCAATTCGAAACTACTTCTAGTTGATTTACAAATTATTTGTTTTCAAAAAGAATCAAATGCAAGTAGTTAGAGACCAAAAATTAAGAAATTACCACCATGATCAATTAAGTCCATACCTTCAAGTGTTCAACCACCAAAACTTGATTTGAAACCGCTACCATTTAATCTGGAGAACTCATTTTTGGGAGAAAATGAAACTTTTCCAGTAATAATCTTTTCCAAACTTAATGCATATGAAGAAGGTAAGTTATTACAAACTCTAAAAATGCACAAAAATACATTAGGATGAACCATAGCTGACATAAAAGCAATTAGTCTTTTGATTTGCACATATATAATTTATTTGAAGGAAAATGCTAAACCCTCTAAAGAAATACAATGAAGGCTTAATCCTAATATGAAAGAAGTAGTGAGAAATAAAATCATTAAACTTCTAGATAATGGAATTGTTTATCCTATTTTTATAGCAAATGGGTAAGTCCTACCTAAGTTTTACCCAATAAGTCTGGAGTTACTATAATAACAAATGAGAAAAATAAGTTAATTCCAACTATGGCTATTATTATTTGGTGTATGTGCATTGACTATAGGAAACTTATCTCAATGATTAGAAAAGATCATTTTCTTGTACCTTTCATGGATCAAGTCCTAGAAAGAGTTGTAGGTCATTGACACGACCAAAAGATTGATGTATTTTCCCAAGTGTAGGAGTGTCGAAGTAATAAATAACCCGGCAAGACCGGGGTCGAACCACAGGGAGGTTAATTGTATAAATTATAGTTAACAGCAACACAATAACAACAATAATAATAGTAATAATAATAATAATAATAAAGAAGAAGAAGAAGAAGTTGATGAGAACTTTGAGATGGAAGATCAATATGAGAATTAAACAATGATAAAAATAAATGTCAAGGTTAGAAGATCCACTAATGGTATTTCAAACAAGTATAATATAAACTCTTAGTATTCAATTGGAAACCACACACAAAGGAGGTTCCAATCAGATTATAAATTGTTAACATGATTACATTAGTTATCTTATTCGAATAATGTTAATACTTGTAAATGTTGCCAAGCATTCATGATTATAACTTATGTTAACAACAAATCAAGTTCCTTTCATAGCTCAGGTGTCGGTTATACCATACAGTATGGGCTATGAAAGTGCCAAGTATTTGTT
>Ga0307513_10001993_pt1 | contig 28885 bp, 26 predicted proteins | sample 15_EM_MG_FD_202174 | JGI IMG/M metagenome (GOLD analysis project Ga0307513, IMG submission 202174) | Populus trichocarpa ectomycorrhiza microbial communities from riparian zone in the Pacific Northwest, United States - 15_EM | ecosystem: Host-associated > Plants > Roots > Unclassified | place... | reverse complement strand
TGTTTTTTGTTTTTTCACCCCCCCCCCCCCCCGAATTTTATTCACGGATCGCTAGCTTTCTGGCCCACTGACATGGGTGCCATTTAGGTACCCCATCTAGGATTGTCACCTTGGCGTGGTGCTAGGGCTTTCAACTAAGAACAATCCTTCCCAGATGAATTGAGAGACTCGGGATTGCTGGGCTTTTGAAGGACATAAGATCTATGATCTATCTCTTACGTCCGCCTATCATCTATAGCGAAGCAAGCTCCCTTTTTAGGTAGGCTTAACAACAGAAAACCCTCCGGAAAAGCCGCTGTGGGCCCTGAAGGCTATTGACATTTTCAGCGATCTCCTCTCTTGCAAGCTACACTCTCCCTATTTATTTCCTTGTATTATAACCACATTTATTTCTCTCCAGCCAAGCAAGGTATAGTTAGATAGTGCCAAGTGAAAGAGGTAAGATTGGTAGGCGCCAGATGGGCATAGCCAAGATAAACACACGATATAAAATAAGATCCGCACCGCAGTGCCAGTTGGGTGGGGGAAGCCCGATCTATGGGAGGGAATAAAGATATGCAAATCCACGACGCACTCGAGATAGAGCAAGCAGGAGAAAGGGAAAGGGAAATAAATTGGTACATAGAGGCTGATGAGCGAGCAAGTGCTGAGAATTTGATTGTTTATTTTCTCATGTTTGAGAATAGAATACGGTATGGTGGAATAAAATACTGTATCTTATCATACATACGGTAAGAACACCGGTAAATTTACAACCACCAACCCTAACACTGCCCAAGGGATATCTGATTCTTCAGAGAGAAATTCTTATGATAGTATGACACGGCCCCTGTGATGGAGTGACCCCGTCGTGGGATACCATGTGAGGGTATATTAGTTAGCAGGCGAGTGGGGCTGTCGCCATGTCGAGGGCTGCTGGTGTTTCTGGGGTTTGTGCGATAGAGAGCCCACCGTGCGAGTGGCTACCACAAACTGTATTTAGTCTCAGCTGCGTTCTCTGTGTATGACAACGGTCATCACTCTACGCATCGAATAGCGAACACACTTCAGTTTTCCTACCACCTTCGTTCCGGGTCTCTTCTGCGCACGGCCAGACCTCCATTACCCTGGTGGATGCTATTGCGCGATCAAGCTCTGGAACAAAAAGTAGGGAGAGCTGTGGGCCCCTTTTGCATGCAACCTTTGGGAAAACCACAATCCGAGCAACAGCATTTCAAAACCTTCCCCGTGCCCAGCTTCACCCGCCTCTATATAAATCACTAGAAATCATCGGTAGGTGTGCGCTTGATCATTTTGAGTATTATTCCCTTACTAGTATTTCCTAACAGGAGTAGAATATGGAAGTTTGCGAACAAAACGCGATATTCAAGTGCGTCAAAGCGGATGGAGATGTTTCATTTTCCCACACCAAGATTATACTTAGAGAGGGCGACCAATATTACTATGCGATTACCAGTCGTCGTTACACTTCCGAAGTCGAAGTCGATCTACGTGAACTCGACCTTGTTCCGATTCCAGTTTCGCAAATCTGGCCGCCATTCCCAACACAATTCGGGCGAGCGCCTGAGCCGTTACCTCAAGGCTGTTATGTGAAGCGACATAGTCTAATATATTACGGCGGCCCCGGGGGCAGCCCCGAGGGCTCCGCTGAACTGGCTAGTCTCCTGTTGCATGAGGCTGGAATCTGTGAGATCCTGAGGGCATCTCCTCACCCTAATATCGCTCAATATCTTGGATGCATAGTCGAGAACGATAGAATAGCAGGCCTTTGTTTTGTCAAGTACGGCATGAATTTGAAAGAAAGGGTAACTAAGGACTCTCGCCCCTTCAATGCAGACCTCATGTTGCGGGGTATTCAGGAATCAAGGTTGCGATCCTATTGGGTTTGTCCTTCAGATTCTGGTTCAAAATTCTCGTTATAACAGAAATAACCTCGTGCAGGTCCTGTGGGCTCGGGAATGGTAGGGGAGATGTGGGCCTTGTGGTCGCTATGCTTGGCACGTGACACGAGTGATTACGAATGATTCGCTAGTTTAGACACTGCATACTAACGCCTTGCGGTTTGCCTGATGAGGGTGGTATCTGGGCTATTAGGGTGGATTGCCAACACCGAAACTACTCGCTAATCCCCATGGGCTTCAGTGTCAAGGAATATCTGAGATTAGCCGTCTACCTTGACAAGTTCTGAGAGTGATAAATAGTGCGCTAACACCCTAATTGCCGAGATAAACTCCCCGACGCCAGATATACAGGCCTTGTTGAGCCTGCGCTTTACCGGTAAAGTTGCGAACCGCTTCTAATCCATAGAGATATATTGCGGAACTAACAGGAGGGAGTACGAACTCATGTGTCTATCACCTGACAATGCTCATCACAAACACAATCAGGCACTATCAATGCCTTTGATAAGAAGAAAATGGGTATGCCAGATTTAAACGTCGCCCTACGCAAAAGTACACGCAAGAGCCACGCCAACTTCTAGAATTACTACAAATACGTTTCACCCCTCCCTACACCTTCCCCCCCCATTCAGAAATCACTCCTGAACTCACTATCGTGAACTCTACTACTGCTCTTCAAGTTACCCCCACCACCACCATGAAACACCATATTTCCCTTATTCTCCTATTCGCATTTCTCCTCTTTCCCACTCACCACTGCCTCCTCCTTCGACCTCACCTCCACTCCAATGTCGAACCCTCCCTCCCCCCTTGCCCACAGCCAAGTCTTACAAGTGCCCACCATCGCGGCACTCCCGGCTCAACGATTGCAATCCACCCCACTGCTCCTCCTCCTCCTCCGCCTTCACCGACCTACATACCACGCGGCTCCTCCGCCGGTCGCGAAAGCCCAGGCTCAGACGCCCCGTTCCTAAACCCCGTCGTCGTCATCACTATCCTCAGCTTGATAGGGCTCTGCCTTTCTCTCATCGGCGCAGTCGCCTACGCCTACAAATTCTACACATGTCTAAACAGGCGCAGAGCACGACGACAGGCTCGGAAGGAGGACCTCTTGCCTGTGATCCTCGTTGGCGAGAGTGCTGGGGTGGTAGGGCCTTCCGGGATGCAGCTAGATCTGGAAAGGGGGGACGTGGAGAGCGTATGGGAGATGGGCCGGGAGATTACCACTCCAATGCCTGGGAGGGCTGTGGCCGAGGCGGAGAATGCTAGTTCTAACTCGAGTGGTCGGGTTGTTACTATGGAGGAAGGCAGTACGGTCAGGAGAATGAAGGTTGCTACTCGGAACTCGGTGCTTCGACTTTAGGTCTTGTGTGTGTTGCTTACGAATTTTTGCGTTTTCGGTGGTGGTGGAGTTTAGGAGGTTTGCCAGATGTGTGGATCGGTGTAAATTAGTTCTTATTTTTATCCATGGGAAAGGCTCTAGGGGCTTGTATTAAGTGGGTAGGCGGGTGATAGTTGGTAATGCCTATTATCTCCAATTGGAGTTGTCGACTTGTTGCACAAGAAAATTAGATGTTGCTTTCCTGGCGAATACCAAAACATCCTTTCTCTGCCAAGCTCATGACTTCCCCGATGAGTTGGTGAAATATCTTTCAACTAAAACCCAGGTTGCTAAAGCCGGAGAAAGAAGCCAGCCTTTATTATGATAGAATCAAGTGAGGAAATTCCCCTCTCATACCCACGAACGCCAGCCTCCAGATCAGACCTCTCAGGGGTCTTTGGATCTGTGGGTGGAGTCTTGTCCACTTACCGCCAATACTTTGCGAAATATGCTATAAATGTCGCAAAATGGCCCTGCAGTGTGCTCTCTTAACCTCTCAACGGAAAGTACCTCCACCTGGTGGATCTACTGTACTCATTAGCAAAGCGCTGGAGCTCCAAAAATTATCCGACGACCCATACTTCCCGGGTTTGGCTTATACAAAGGTTCCGATGTTTCTGCATAATCCTTTAACCGAATATATCATACAAGTTACGGGCATATAGTATCACACCCGAACACTAGCCAGCAGTCCCACCGCAACATTTAGCGAGAGTTGACCCAAGAGCACTACCAACCCTAGACCTACTCCCCAGCAAAAAAGTGGCTCGCCGAGCTTTTTTTTTTAATGCTCGACTACTCCACTTGCCCCCGGATTCGAACTCATGATGGTCCCTGTTTCAAATTAGCCGACCAGTCTCCTAAGCCATTAGACCATAGGAACTGGCCGATAATACTCTTTCTTCTTGGTCTTTTGAGTGCTTCTTCGGAAAATAGACAGTTCAGACGCCTGATACCTATCTTTGGTATAATAAAAAAGGACATCGGTATCCAATCATAGTAACTCTCTCATGATATCGATAGAACGAGGAACGGGGGTGGTTCCGGTGTATATCTGTGCTTTGCCCTCCGAAATGCTCGCTTTCTTTTGTCAGAGGAGAAATTTTCCCCGAATTCCATGGCTGGTATCATATTCCCGATGTAACTATTCTTTGGTACGGGAAAGGACAGGGATGGGGCTTTTCTATGGTAAATTACCTATGCCTATCTGACCGCCCATACAAAATTCAGAGTCAAGTGTTGGGGTTCGATGCATGTAACTTGTAACTGCGGGCGCTAAGTCTAAATGATCGAAACTGTTTCTAAGGTTGTACAAGCTGTAGAATACCTATCCTGTACTGTGCTACAAGGGTCAGGGATAAGACAATAGTGGGGCGCATAACTAAAATGTCCGTAGAAATGGTACAGTACACCTGAGAAACATGGCCCCGATGGGATCTCTGCTCCCTCTTGTCCCAGCCAGTTTTGAAAAGATATAATTAATGAATAAGGCGCCAGTCTTCAGTTCAATACACCAACTAAAAAACACCTCTTCTTCCCGGACCCCCGTTAAGCAATAGGCTAGAAGGTTTGCGTCTCCAGAGAGGCTTGTTGTGGCGTGCTACTATTTTCGACAAAAACAGACATAAACAGTCTCCTCCGTACCACATTTTTATACGAAGTCTTGATCCCCGCAGTGCTCAAGTATAATACACCTGCCGGAAGCTACCGGCAGTGGAGTAGGGTCCGGAACCTTACTGCTTGTCCTTGCGCGGTAAGGAAACTTACCGCAGCGTAATCCTCGGGTCCGGAGAGATGCCACAAGCGCGAAGGTTGTTATCCCGGTAGCAACTAGCCGCGGGCTAGGCAACTGAACTGTCTTCTCTTCCCTTTGCCGACTCTAACTATGCTATTATACTGTTCTTAGGTATCATATGATACATGATAAATAATTCCTTGGGGGTTCAACCGTTGCGCCGGGGATAGGTCTTACAGGAGATGGTCAAAGGAAAACGCCAAGGTAAAACTCTCAAAAAAAGTCTTTTTGGGACCGGAGCCCTTGTGTTTCATCGCAGAAAAATATCCTAGATCGGACGCCTTGGTCTCTAACTTGGTGATCTGTATAGATGCCAGTTCTAATACCAGTGTCGGTCGGATTCCCACCCGGTACAACTCTGGCTCTCCAATTTTCAGAGGTCGTCTCTATATATTGTCCTCAATATTTTATCCGGCAAGAGCCGTCTTATCCGGATGCCGGTGGCCCTTCAACCATCCAAGACGGTTGAGCAGGAAACCGCAGACCGGGTTTCCCCTAGATCCTCCGGGTGTCCGGTTCGAACTGTAGCCTGTCCATTTCGCAATAAAGCTTTAATATTGAAAATTGGGGGGAGTTAGAGATATGTGTTTCACACTTCATCGTCACTCTAGCACCCCCGGTGCATATACTCGAGCACCAGCAACCCTTATGTAGAAAAGAAGAAAAAAGTGACCGGCTACCGGAGACGTTTTGTTATTTGTGGATCTTGGCTGATCTGCGACCTTCGAACCCACCAGGTCCCCGAAGCAAAGGTCCACTTTTCCTCTTCGCCGGGATACTTGAATACCAAGAACCTAGTCAATATTTATACCTGAAGTTACGATATAATGGATTCCGGAGCGATGAAAAACAGACCGTGTAACACAGCCCAATTTCGGTGATGAGATTTTACGGGACCGGAGGGTATATGAGGTCAGACCGGCTCTTTGAAATTGAGATCAACTTACTTTGCAATTATTTTTCTGGGGCTGTTGGGAGAATTTCTTCTTCTTCTCCCAGAAGAACCAAGGACTACTGTCACCGTAAGAAGAAATTAAGTTAGCCAAAAACAAAAAAAAAGAGTCCCACGGCAATAGCCATCGGTAGGATATAGGATGTGCCACCAAGACTCCTAAATAGCATATATGTATCTCAAGTATCCGTACCAGCGCAGATTTATTCGACTCATTCCACTCCATCCCATCAGACTACTCTCGAAACAAAGCAAAAAAAGAAAAATTCCAATAACCAACAGTACTACAACAAGAGATAACAAAAGCGGGACATCTCCCCAATCATGCACCTCAAATCCCTTGCCCTTCTCCTCCTCTCCACCGCCTACCTAACCGCTGCTATTCCGATACGCCCCGCTCAAGGTTCACCCCATGACCTCCTACCCCGAGCCACAACCAACCCACCACGTACCTCCCGTGGGGGTGATGAGAGAATGCCCAGCGCATCCGAGGGAACCCGTGGCACAAGGAAGAAGCTAGATATTGCTACGCCCAGTATCGAAGAAGAAGAAGGGGAAGGAGAAGAAGTGGAAGAAGTGGAAGAAGGGGAAGAAGACCCAAGCACTGAAATCACAGAGAAGAATCCTGTTGTCAAGTCTCCCTCTGGCAGCACATCAACAACAAACCCGAAAAAGAAGTTCAAGCAGAAAGGGGTGGATACCACTCTGGGGGGGATTCCAGAGACGTCGGAGTCCGGAAGCGAGGGTACTAAAGTCCCAAAGAAGAAGAAGAAGAAATGGAGGAGTAGGCTCTGGTGAGTGGGTGTTGGCCTCGCGGGCTAGTGATCATGGGCGACGACGTCGAGGGGAAGCGGGCCTCCACCATTGGCGGTCTGGATTATATAAAGGAATAGAGGGAGTGGGTGGAGCAGAGGGGAATATGGGGCGTTAATTACAAGTTTTCTTTATTTGGTGCGAGTTTACTGCGGAAGTGTTCTCTGTTTGCTGGTGAGAACGGACGAGCGCGGAAGTCGGAACGGGTGGCACAAATATATCCAGGAGCGTTCCCCCGAGCGGAGTATTGTATTCAAAAGATTTGTTTCACGGATAAATAAAGAGACAAATAACCATGTATACAGTACAACATGGACTAGCTTGCTCGCTTCTGGGATCCTTTGGCTGTTGTTTTTGCCTATTTTGTAGAGGTGTGTGTGGATTGTAGGGGGCTTTGGGGGGGAGGGAATTTGCGAAAGCGTGCTATTGAGGATTTGTGATTCCTCCTTGACAAACAGCATCATGTATAAAATCAAACCCCAGCGACTCCCATGCTACGCTCACCCACTCAATCGGAAAAAACACCCTACTTATACTACACGATATACCAGTGGAGATCCCTCTCCGGGACCTTAAGCGAGCCGAAACCAATTTAATACTTTTATTGCCGGCCCGAGATCTTTGGCTAGTCTGTTGTTCTTAGAATTAGGATGAGTTAACACCGGTTTCGAATCGAGGGAAGTCCCAAAATCAGCTCCTAGTAGAGGAACTGTTGGAGCAGCCCCCGATATGTAATATCACGGATGCCTTAGGTCACTGAATGAGATAACAGAGCACGGAAAGTTGGTGGTTTGCTCCGTATCATAAGTAGTCGAGCGTGTCCCGTAGGTCTTTCATCAAGTCCAGTGACTGCAACATTTGATGTTAGAATATGCGATCAGTACTTAGACGAAGTGATAATAGAAAGTAGTCAAGATCTCTTATTGCGACAACGCTTATCCATTGAACAATAAGGAAGACATATCTCAGCTATATAGTACAGTGGTCCAGCTGTTACCACCGCAATCCCTCCACAAGGAAATTAAAAATAAAAGACTATCAGAGTGACCTGAGAGGAACGAAAGGAACAATGAAAGAACGCACATTAGGCTTCAACCAGTAACAAGTATGAAAAACATAGGAAGCTGAAAGAAGCATTTAAGAGGAGAAAGAAACCACATTTGAGAGGAGCAAGAAACCATATACGAACATTTGCTACAGCCTGGTAACGAGTGACCGTATGTCAGTAGGAACAACCGTAACACTCTCGGGGGCGGACCGGGAGGCACTGGTTTTCAAGAGCGCTCTGTGAAGGAAATCCGCAACCTATACCAACTATGCCAACCGCCGCTCTTTGAATCCCATTGACTACAGGCACCGGTAGGCAGGAAGCGCTGCGCTTCCGAGTCGCTCATAGCCTCGTCACACATAGTCACTCGCGAATGTAGGGGCTGGTATTGCTCGAGTCTCTCCTTTATAAACCTCATGACCCCGGACCAGCTAGCCAGACACAATCCTCCGAGTTAGACTCAGCAACACCAACGTACAGGAGTAGGTGTGCGACACCTTTCGGATGACCAACGTGCTTGGTGCCTGGTAAGGGCAACCACTCCCGTTGAGTGTTGGAAAATGCATAAGATACCAGTAGGATCAAGGGTGGACAGGGGCATTAACGTACCAGCATCCGGCCGTATCATAGCCACAATCGAGCACGCACACGCCCAGAAGCACTCTCCCCCACACTTCCCCCCTTTGCTCTCCACCCCCGCCATTAGAATTCCGAGCCCCCTAGGAGTGCCGGGCCTGAATCAAGGATTTTCCGGGTATATCCCCACCGAGTGAGCTGGGCCACACAATCTCTTCTCGCTACCAACTCCGTAATACAGCTTAAATCGCAACCGAGGATTTTCGATTTTCCCTAAGGACAGAGTGTTGTATTTGTCGTGCTTTTGACGATATCCCTCAGCCCAGTTGCCCCCTTCTCCTAAATGGGGAATGATGGGATGCAAGTAGCGCCCCAGTGATGTTAGGGGATTTGCGGGATTGCAGAGCGGTATCGATTGATAACAAATCCTCAAACCTTTAGTTAGCCGCCCCCGTAAGTGAATCGAGGACTGGGAAAAAGCGATTCATAGGGGTTCCAATATGATCCCTTCGTTCGTATGCCGAATTTCACATACTTTTAGTGCGCGATAGTGCAAGGATCAACCAAGGAGTAACGATTGTAAGCTGAGAGGCTGTACCAAGAAAAAAGGAAGGCAAAAGTAAAAACTAACGATAAACAGAAGAATGATAAATGCTACAGATGCCTAGTATGAAATTTGAGAATCATGATACTTTTGCATACAAAATGTCTTACATAAGGGCACTTTACAAAATGAGCATTAAAAATTGGTATCCCCTAAACTGCTGAGACATTCAGGCCTATTTGAAATGTTGAACACTAGCCTATCAAGGAAATAATCAACATGACATGATATCAAAATCAAATGCCATGTAAGAGGGGGGATGTGGAAACTCAATAAGAGGAAGAAAAAGGAGAAAGTAGCTATTAACACATAATTATTATATGGGTGCACACTTTTGTATCAATATTTCGCAACTGCACACCGGTTTTGGAATAATTAAGAACTAGAAGTCCTACTGAATGTGCTCTAAACTGCTCACCTAGTGTTCCTCACAACACCCCTCACACTTGCACAGTATTATCCATACAGAATAGATTGTGCACCTCATGTTCACATTTTGAACATACCTGACCCAATATATGTTTTTGCTTATGTTTTCTTCTTACCCTATGAAAGAAGATATAAAGGCTACTTAATAGATGAGTTATAACATGTGTAGATAGTCTGGTGAGGGAACACATGAGCACAAGTACAGGATCATCATTTTTAGTTTGATTTATATTTGGTTTAATTGACTTGATTACAGCTTCACAACTGGCCCCCCAATCAGGCAAGCCACGCCATAATATGGTAAGTTCAGCTTGCTTGAATAAAGTTTATAATCAGGATTTGCGTTACAGAATAGTCAGGTAACACTGGTGGAGGCTTCACAATAACTCTTTGGGCTTGCAGGAATACAGGATTCCAGTAGGTGTACCACTGCTGGTAAAGATGCAGATTGCAGAAAGGCTATGACTCAGGACTTTTGTAATTTAATCAGTCTCCTCGCTAGTAGGAGAAAGCAGACTTTAATAGACTTTCAGTCTAATAATACACTTGCTTGAACCATAATTCTTAAGTTTCAATTGGTTTTTCAGCTATTATTACTTGAACTACAGGTTTCATGAAGCCTCTCTTAACCACACTACCATTAGGTATAAGTTACCACCTATGCTCTTCTACATTCATTAGATATGTGTAAATCTCTTACAGTTCTGAACTGTGTTAATATATAGATCATTATTCCTAAGTCACATCTATCTTGGCAGTGTCTTATCTTTATGAACTTTCATTGCACAAAATTGATGGAAGAGCACAAATAATATTCGATCGAATTCTTTCAGCTGCCACCAATTGACCTCACTACAAACCTCTGGGAGTGAACTTAGAAGAACAAGAACTGCTAGGTAAAAAGGCTAGGAAAGTAGTGAATAGAGGAGCTCCCTTGGATTACTCTGATTGCAGGTCTGATTGAGATAATATCAGCCAATCTGATAGCTTAAAAGAGCTCTGGCTGGTGAGTGGATTATGATCTTGTGCTTGTCCTATATGATTATTACTAACCAAAATATGAAAATATAGTAATTTATACACTGTGATTAATTGTCCTGTCATATGCATCAAAATTGCTGTGGATATCTTGCTTAAGCAAGATCATAGTTTTGATGAAACTCCAAAGCTATTGGCAGATGTGATATTAACATAATTGTAAAATTGAAAAGAATTCCAGTATTCACGATTGAGGAAAGGAAAATATGAGCAATATCGAAGGTCTACCAGTAGCTATAGTGATCTAATGTGGCTTCAATACTATAGGTAATAAAGCACTACCTATTTCTTTCACAGACAGCCTTCTGCAGGACTTATTACCAAAGCCAGATTCGAGCGTAGTGACTGGTTCATCATTGGTGACATTGATGCAATCTATTGCAAGTGAGTAGTAGGTAAAGAGTACCTTACTCAACAAATGTACTATTTATAACAATATAATAATCTTATTCTTCAAGCTGTTGGCCATCTTGTCCAAGAAATTGTTCACTACTATCATGCAGGTTGAAAGTACTAGAAATAAGTGACAAGATTTCCAGCTGGGAGTAGAGATTGTAATTGGTATTACCAGAGGTAGCATAGAGGAATATAAGTGAGGTGCCATAATTGGCAGAAGAGTAGATGATGGAGGTATGCTTACTTGAAGGAGAGTGCACTAGCTCCTTGCCTATGGAGGTTAGTAATTGGAAAACAACTAACAGGAGGGTTCTTGAGTAATAATAATAACTGAGGGAGAAGTTTCAGAAACAACTCTCTCAGGTTCTCAGATCAAGACTGCTTGTGTACAGGTAGAGTAGGGCTAGGGTGGGTGGGTTCTTTGCATGGATCTGGATTACTGAAATAGAAGATGTGATATTAGTAAGAACTGAAGTGGAGAAAGGAATACTGGGTAGTGTGAAGAAAAAAGGGACTTTGAATGAGGAGGTATGATAGAGCTCCTTTTAGATAAAAAGAGAATCCACCATAACCTGGCCAAGATATGACTCATAACCTTGCCAAGCCATGACTCATACCCCTGTTTGAGTCCAATATCCATGTAATCTAGGAAACAATACAATTTGGTTGCATTTTAGCTCAAAAGGTAAAACTTGCCAACCACAACAAAGTAAGTTGAAGGGCTCTAACAATTTATTACCTGATAGAGTACCCTTGGGGCTTCTTAAAATATATTTAAGATATAGATTTGAGCAATATTCCATCTTTAATGATAATTTTAAAAATTGGCCTTAAAATATTTTATAACAAAGAAAGATAGCCTCTAGCCAGATATACTATGATAGTAACCAAATTTTCAAATATTTTCAAGTGTAAGATATAAAGTTATTTAAACATTAAATTATTATTGTGGTAGATGGGAAGATCTTTTGCAAAAACGCTTTGCTGTGTTCTTCTCTTTGCGGCTTCGAACTCAACTACTAGTAGCTCAAGGCCTGAGGCTGGTAGCGCAGATTGAGCTAGATCCTTCTCTGTCGCTGGGTCTCTGCTTTCTGGCTTAGTTGAAATGTCCAAACTCTGATAAGGTGAGGTGTGATGGAGAGGAAAGGTTAAGCTCTCACTTGAGAGACTACGGGATTTGGGAGAACGTGAGTTCTTTTCTTCAGATATCTTGCATTTCTTCAAGTAGCACAAGTATACATACTTCTATACCTCAGCTTGTGGTCTTCTTTGAGCAGGCATTTTGGATGAGGAAAGTGTATTGAATCCATCTGGTCTAAGCTACTCTACCTCTCTCATACCTAGCAACTATGAATTTGTGTAATCCGTTAACGTTGACAAGTATGCCAATCATTTACCCTCTAAAGCTAGTGTTCAACATTTAAAATAGGCCTAAATGTCTCACCAGTTTGGTGATATTGCACTTGACCTTTTAGGCCATTAGGGTTGTGGAATACTGTTGCCAATTCAGGCTTTTTTTGAAAAATACATGCAGAAGAGACAGTAGTTTCTAGGGCAGGGCCTTTTTCAAGATATGGTCTCCTGGTAGAAGATGGCGTGAACTCAAATCATAATCTTTTATAATATAGGAGTCAGCTCCTCGCTTTTGAGTATTACCCTAGCGGAAATAGCTTGCATAATTATGCGCGAGGTATATGCCACCATAGGGGAGAGCATATATCCGAACCCAAGCTTCCTGAGTAGGGACGTCCCGGAGGCATCTGGAAGACTACTCAGGACCCACAAAGAGTTCACGTTTCAAGATATGGCTAACTGATTGGAACGATGATTAGAGAATCAGTTCTCTGCTCTTACTAATGCATACGCATTATGTATTAATAGATGAATATCGGACTTGATCACTCCATATTCGTGATACTATTGGTATGTAGGCATTTAGACTGCATATTCCATTATAGTCTATCAGGATGAAGAGATCGAAGACTGACTACTGGTGGAGTGGGGACACCCTCAGAAGAAATAGCAGTCGGGAGATTCTCAGAGTCAAGCTGGGCAAGATTCAGGGTCAGACAATGTTCACACTTTGTTCTGACGAACTGAATTTCTAGAACGATACTTCTTTACTAGAGAAGTCAAAGTAGCGTGAACATTAGTATAAATAGTAGAACTCTCCCCGATGGTTGAGAACATCATCAAGCAACAGAGAAGAGACCTTAACAATATTATAAGTTATTACGATATTCTTCTATTACCTTATCGAACAATTCATCTTAAGCCTTCCTGGCCTATATTCCGTTGTCTCGAATATCCTCGGCCTGGTTAGCCCGGAATCCTACCGTGTTAGCTACCCCGTAACATTGAGATGGGTTACTGAATGGTTGAATTCTGGAAGAACAAGAGTGTAAATTAGAAAGAGCACTAGTGGATGTAGGTAGTATTCTCGAGTGGCCAAATCCTTCAAGAACTAAGTTCCAAGCAAGCCGAGTATGGTAGAACCCAGGAGCAGACCTGGATTTACTTTTAAGACTAAGAACAGAGTATGCACTAGTAGGAGAAAGGAAACTTGAGGATGAGGGTGAAGAAGAAACAGAACTCAGAAGAGTAGAAAAATAAACTTGTGAAAGGAGAAAGGAATTTATAATAGATGTGTCAAGCAGCCAAGAAAATAAAGGAAACCAGTTGCGACAAGTAGGAACTTGAGTATAAAAGTAGCTGCACTGTTGGTCAGCAATATCAACCCCTCTCTTATAGCTATTATAACTGACTGATAGGAGAGGTATTTGCAGGTGTCGTACATGGTCTTCACCCCATCCTGCTCTGATGAGTTCTGAATTGGATTGGATAATGCAGGGCCGTTTACGCCTTGGGGTAGTGAAATTACACTCCTCTGGTGTACACTTATGATAGATGGTAAGGAAGCAAACAACATTCTTATCTTGCCAAACAACTGCAAGAACATCATTAGAAATAACTTCTAATAGAGTATTCTAAGGAAGTCAGAAGGTATACTTATTGAACTTTACCACTGAAGGATATTTTGCTGAGTTTGACCTGGTTGTCCCATATGCCGTAATGGAATATTGTTGTCGAACTTTGAATAAAGGAATCTTTGAAAAGCAATTATGACAGTAAAGAACTAACTAATAGTTTGTATAAGGAAGTGACATCATTAACTGAAATACGACAGAGAAGGCGGGACAGAGAGCTTGTTGACTGGGACTATTATAGAGACTTCTTAGGAGATCAGAAAATTTATCTGACCGGGATGTAAACATTAAAGCATATGTGTATCCACGCTCACACAATGCTAACATCTTAAAGTCTTTTGGAATAGCCTTTGCTCACGTCATCACAGTATGTACTAATCACCCAGTAAACTATACCATAATTTTATCCATTGCAAAACTAGTTGCCAGAAGCAAATATGACTGAAATGTTTGCTCTCACTTCGTCACAAGAGGTTGCAGCTTTTGTGTCCAATTATGGCGTGCTGGTGGCTGGCTGGGATTCTCAGGCTGGTGAGAGGAACCTGGTCATCAAGAGGGCAAGATATTAAGATGTCTCCTTAGGTGCTTGGTTCGAAATTTTGACATATACTTGGTGATTCTATGTCTTGGAAACTCATCACTTGTTTTCCAATACTGTCCTACTCTCATTAACTTATGAACCCCTATGTATATTAATAGACCAACGAATATCATTAGCTTTCCTGATGAGCTGTCCCACCACTGCTGATCATAGTCTCCTGCACCCTTTGAGGTCGCATATGAATTTGTCTTATTGGCCAAGGATTCAAACTCTGTTACTGGAAAAAAAAACAAGAAAAATGAACCTGGCACAAGATGCTGATTTGGTTAAATGGAGCCTTCCATCACTTCCACGGGCTAAGGGGCAAGGACATCAGCAGAAGCAAATCGATCCTCTTACACTATCATCAAAGACTATTCCAGAAAGTGAGAAGGTAGCGTAACCTTGCTGAGGTGCCAGTGCTCCAGAGCATGATGGTTGAACAAGGTAAACTCAGATGAAGGCGGTAATTCCTGATTCAATAAACCTGTTCCTGCCCTTGTAGTGCTTTCACTATTTCCTTCACCTTCACCTTCACTTTCATCTCCCTCTCACCCTTAAACATATCCCTCATTATCTAATTCTATTTCCTCCTCAGACTCATCACCACCTGGGTTCATATTGGAAACAGTGGCTGGTAAAGGACCAGGCTGATGGACATTGAAAATGGCAAGACTTGAGTGTTCAGAATACCAATCAGCCATTTGTCATCTAACTCATATTAGCTTTTATCCTGCCTGCAATATCTTACATATTTGTAAAACTTACTGTATGGGTAAGGGAAGGTAATCTGGGTGCTGGTGAGTGGAAGGCTGTATTTGTTGGCTGGAAGTTGTCTTGAGTGATTGATAACCACCAGTCAACAAAGTTTTGTGAAGATTTTCTGTACCAACAGCAACTTTTCTCTTGGCACTACTTGTGACTACTCTTCAGAGGTCTAGCGCATCTCTAGTTCCCCCAAGTCCCTCACTAGCTCGCGTCCGTGAATACGAACGAAGGGATATGGAGGAGACAAGACACGGCATGCCGGTCCAACCTTGATTCTCGAGGGTCGTGGGGGATTACTTAGGCATGCTGCTAAATTTAATTCCAGACAATCTACACACGAGCTTTAGTACAATACGGTAGCCAAGTCCACACGAGATACTTCGAACTGCATGAGCTCTCTAAAACATCTGTCTGTGTAATGTATTTCTGGGCGACGTCTCATTTGTAAATTCCTGAATCCCTAAACTTCAGTCACTGGCGCATCAGACAGGACCCACACATAGGGGGGTGAAAAGTCTGGTGAACCAGAGGCTGACTCGTCAAATTCACGTGCGTGTGACGTGAAATATGCAGTGTAACGCTCCACCAACGCTAATTATTTGCCAAGGAAAAAGGAATGTCGAAATCCCCTAATGTCTAACTTAGAGCAAAATCCTACGCTCTGAGTGGTCGCTGAAGCACTAGGCCGAAGCGAGACAGCTCGGTCAACGTAGTCTGCCCTGAACCCCCGGGATGTGATGGATTCTGTGTTACAGTAGAATACCGGTCCCAACGTGCAACACTCAAGAGTGAGCCTAATGGAGGGTTTGCTCAAAGTGACCCAGGTGGTGGGAAAGCCAGTTATTTTGAGTTAGCCTAAAAGTCTTGGACTGGCACTTAGGTGTGTGGCGAGACCTGGGGGAAGTGTGAAATAGGGCTTTTCAGGCCCGATGAAATTTGACCGCTGCGATTTACTACTACGGTATGATAGAACAAGAAGTCAGCAACGACAACATATCATACAAATACTCCTCTTCGCCAAGGGTGTCTCCGCCAGCTGATATTTTACTGGAGCCCCAGCCAGATATTAGGCTCATGGGCCCATTATTGGCAAAGGCGAGTGAAGACTCGTAGATGTTTTCCAGCTGCAACAGACTCCCGGAAGATACTCCCTTCCCGATTGGATAGCACTCAATCCACTGTCACCCGCCCACCAAGCTATCATGCCTACACCGATTGCGCAAACCCTCTGTCACCGCGATGGTGTGCCCTGTTACCGCGGAAGTGCCAACGAGACTAAGTACCAGTATCAACCTTCCACCCTCCCTTCAAGAAAGGAGTTATGGTCCCACAACCCGGGGGAAGCAATAACCACACCGCAACAGAGAATGATTTGTAGTACAAGTATCTTACCCGCAGTATGATAACACCCGAGTAGTAATTTAGCTTCGGCCGAAAGGTCAGGGCTCTTGAGGGGCAGTGGATTCAGAGGTAAAGTTGGGTAACAAAAAACTTGGGTCGTTGGCTTCTTTAGACCAAAAACTACCCAGGTAAAAAATTCAGGAAATGATTGGTAAAGAGTGCTCGGTTTCGGTGTAAATTGGCCGTCGGCTCGAGTTTTTTGTCGCTCGGCTTTATTAGCTATTTACAGTCTACTTTGAAAGTTAACATCATACCAGAGTTAAGAGCGAACCTGCTCCAATAGCTCGAGTCTATTAGCCAATCAAAGAGCTAGACATTTCGGGGCTGTGGAAGGGTTGTTAGTTGAGTGTTCTCTGATTTCTTTTCCCCTCCAAAAGAAAAGAGCCAAGACTAGTCCTTCGTATGATGGCACACCCTAATTTCCAGGAAAAAACGAGCCCGCTTGACCTACTCTGCTTGTACCAACATTCTCTGCCCCTGAGCCCAGCTGCTGTGGTCATCGTGGACCAAATGGGATTCTTGGAAGGCAAAGTCTTCTTCACTCTCGCAGAAGTCACCCAGCACGGTAAGGATGCCGGAACCGCAACCAAATAATCCCAAATAAGGAGGTGCTTTGAATTATCGCGACAGAAGATTTGATGCCAACCAAGATCCGGTACGCTTTGATGCGGTTAGCCTAACTAACTGTTGAAAAAGAAAGGCCTGTTGCACCAAGCGATCTGGACCCCAAATTATTGCTTGTGCATCCCCGGCGTTCCTTCGTACAAGTACTTGTACTCGTTACAGGCAAGAAGTATTCGAAAACAGGGATAAGACAGGGATTCGCGAAATATATGGTAAAAAATCCGTGCGTGTCCGAGCGCCCATATAAACTCGCGGTTCGTATTCTCGAATACTTCTTGCCTGGGACAAGTATCGTGAATCCCAAATTGAGCCAACCCTCCCTCCCGTCTTTAGGCAACAACAAAGAATGCCGCAGAGGTATCGTTGCTTCTTGCGGAGAAACTGGAATGAGAAAAAGGTAAAAAATACCGTGTCACAGTGCGTGTACCTCGAGTTAAAGGCTCGGGAGGTGCTATTGTAAAAGAGGGACCTTCTTTCGGGCTAACCTATATTAACTGTTCATTAACATTCTGGTGGGCACAGGCAGCCGGCGCAGTACTCGAGCACATGAACTCGTACGGTAGAAACTACTATAGAATAATACCGCAAGGGGAGATCGAAGTTCCCTTTAGATTAAGGTACTCGAGTGGGACGAATAAAAAGAGAAATACAACCAACCCCACCAGGAGAGTCAATTCCAACTCCTCATAAACATCACTCCTCTTTAATCCATAGGCTCTGTTTTTTCTGATAAGAGGACCAATATAAACGGGGACTTGTTTACCGTATGTCAAATCTATGTCTCTTGCCTGGGGCCCGCCTAATTAAGGACACAGAGCATAGGATGGAAGAGGGTGGCTCCTTATTCATCTTTGCCAAGAATACCTGTACCGTGCTCGTACTAGCAGTGGCTGATATTTCGCACCCGATATTCAGCTCACGAGGTATTCTTGGCGAGGAAGTGAGGGGTGTGCTCCTGTTAATTTTAATATCAATCCCAGTGGCTTGCAGGGTCGATGGTCAGAGGCCCGGCCCCACCGAACCTTAAGTAACACCCTGTCTTGGCGAAACCCCATTTACAAGTAATCGCGAGACCTTGCAGCTAACATCAACGACGCCGATCCCTTACTTCTTATCAAAGAAGCTGCCAAGAGAATCCCCGAGTGGCATGCCGTAATTCCCTCGTGAACCTGAACGATATGGCACCACCAGCACTCCGCCTATAAAAATGTGAGCGGTGAACTGCTCCGCTCAGGACCCCCGGGGGGGACGAGCCGGATTCCTATTTGTGACGGTCTACCAGAGTGAGCTCTGGGATCAGGGGTGTGTTTATCGGTGCAGGGGGTAGTTTTGGTTGTTACGGGATTCGGGGGAGGTGCACTCGTATGACCGCGGGGAGTTCGCTGTGCAAGTACTAGCACAGCCCAAGCTACAAGTATGATAGGCACTTGCCGATTCATAAGGTATCGGGATACCTTGGCATCAATCGGCGCTCAGCTTCGTCGGGGGCGCCCAGATACCCCATAAATGGTCTCCATATCCCAAAGACTGTCATGATAGTGCCGGTCAACCAAACTCCTTCATCCAAAGTTCTCGCAAAATCCGGACATGCCGAATTATCGCCTTTCGAGAACTTGCCCAAAAATAATTCCCCCAGCGATTTTGTAAAGGATCTCTTTTCACAGTCTCTAACAGCTTCTGTCTCATTCTCATCTCGCCAACAAGTTCAATATCAATGACTAGAACTATAATGCAGCGGGCTATTGATCCAGACGCACAACATCCTCAATTCTAACTCCAGCCACAACTTCTTGCATGACCTTACTTGCAGGTGAAAGCAAAAGTCATGGACCAAGCAGGATTTATTATTTAAATAATCTCACCCGAGGAGATCGTCCTATACTTTCTTAAGGAGAGGTTATTCCCAATCTAGAAATTTTTGATTGAGTCGGCAGTAAGCGTAGGCTCCGCTTGGAGCCATGCGGTAAGAGCCGGAATTATCGGACCTCGCCCTAAGACGTCCGGAATTCCCCTTTTTGAACATCGGTAAAGGGGATCGCCCCGGAGGAAAAAATAGCTTATCTTTACCCCCCCGCTCCGACAAATAAAAGTAAAAATACAGACCCCACCAGGAGAAGCAACCCCAACGTCCTTGAGTGAGGTTCAATTACCGTATTCTTGCTCCTACAGGTATGGGACTCCTTGTTTTTCATCATCTCGCTGGTGCTTTCCAAATCAATCTCCATCCCGCCTGATATCGCGAGCTAAGCTGTTAGATTCAACAGGGAATGAGGAATGAAAAAACTGCACCTCTGTTCTAAGTATTCCAGCGACTCCTGCCAGAAGATTTGTTGTGCACGGCATTTTCCAGAAAATGCACCCCACCAAAACACTTTGTGTCATGCACGTGCCCGGAACTTCGAGCCCCCTAGCTGTATGGGAATGCTGGTACTTGTACGGCACGAGTACTGTACGTTGCACAGTAAACCTTTCATGGAAGTGGAGAGTTCCGCGCCAGTATTCACAGACTGAGTTTTGAGGCATCGCCCCCGCTGCGTCCCCTCTCGAATCCAACCCGAGCTTCACCTACAGTAGCCCACCATTGGCTGAAATGAAGATTTGAATGTGCTAGTTTGCCAGCGGCGGGCGCTAGTGTCTTTGCGGAGGAAGATGGCGTATCGGTAGGCGGGAGAGAGTGGTGGGGGCTTTTGGAGCCGTAGGGTGCTGGAGGCTGAACTCAGTACGAGTAGAAGGGAGATGTGCAGCCCATTTCGACTTTTGACCAGCAGAAGGCAGTCAGCCGGACTCGTTTAAAGCCTAGAATCGCAATGGAGGGAGATATGTGTGCAAGCCACGCTGTGGCCGGTGGAGAGTACAAGGGCAGGAACCCGTTAACCGGAATAGATAGGGATATACTTGGCTGGTTAACTTAAAAAACTGTTGCACAACTTCTTGCCGGACTTTGTATCGGTACTCGGGTGCGCACCTCCCTGCTACTCGAGCACAGTACAAGTACCCCTGCTGGCGCCATACAGCTGGTACTCGAGTACTCGAGTACTTGTAGACTATTTCTGCGGTATGGCTTGTGTTCAGTTTATTAGGTTTTTTGTGTCATAACCTGGAGGTTGCACACAGAAATTAGACCTTAAAGCGATTAAACTATCCTTCATAAAAAAGAAAAGAAAATCCTGCATTCGGCTTAGGGCGTCCCCAAAGCCAATGTCCACCCAATAAAAACGACAATTAAATCGAGTTTGTGTAACACACGACATTAATCCCGGGCAAGAGGGTGACCGCCCATGACCGAGTCTCGTATCCAACCGCTTCCTACTCTCAGGCGATTGGGGGGTGAAGGGGCTGTGGTGAATTAGGCCTTCTATAAAGTTGGCCTACAGAACCGCTCTTTCTCCACCTCCGTCCGCTTCAGACCTCTGGATAACCACACTTCCCGCAGCCCAATTAAACCCCCACCGAACCGGCACACCCGACAATTCCCAAACGCTCTAAACATGAAGTTCACTACTTCCGTCATTGCTTCCGCGCTCTTCGCTATAACCGCCGTGGCAGACTCAGATAGCTCAGGCTACACGCCAAAGCTCCACGGCGGCATCGCCCGACGATCCACCCCCCTCGACTCAATCCCAAAGTTATTCGTCCGCCAGTCCACATGTCCCTCCGAATCGCCCAACGTCTGCGATGGACGGTGGTGCGCTCAAGTGTGCTGTAACGACGGTGATGGTAAGTAGTATCAATAAGTTTCCGGAAAAATTGCCATTGACCGGTTTTTTCCAGGATCATACTGTCTTTATGGCGAGACGTGCCAAAGCGCTGGGTGCTGCAAGGTTGGGTAAGTGACAGAGAGAGAGCCCTCCCTCCTTCGAATGTCTGCTAATTCCTTGCTAGGAAAACTTGCGTTGGTCTCAACACTGAGGAACGGGATCAGGATGATGTGAGGGCTGCAGCGAACTCCGGCGGCTCGCGGGGTACGGGTATTGCGGCTGCTCTATTTGTTGGCGCCGCTGTGGCTGCTCTGTGAAGGCTGCTCGCAAGGGGGGGGGTGTGATTCTCGTTCTTATGTGTTCGATTTTTTAATAATGTAATGAGGTCGATGTTGGCCGGGTTTTTTGGATAAGGTGTCTTCGTTTCGTCTGCCAATGCCGATCATTTCATGCCAGCTATGCATTGCTCGTGGTCGGTGTTTCTTTCTTGGAGTAGATGGCTCCGGCTAAAGATTGCTATCGTGTGGGACTTTTTGTTCCCGAGAGCCTTGGAGAAATGGTCTATGTTTCAGTATTTTCCGTCCTCGAAATGGCATTTGCGGTCGGTTGTGCTGTTTCCTTATTCCTACCCCTCTTTCAGAACGGGAGTGTCTACGGTAAAGGTCTCAAATGCCACAACAGTTTATAAGATTGAACAGTGGGTGGGAAGATCTAGTTCCTCTACAGGGTACGGAGCTCGCGGAGACAGGGATAGCTATCGGCATTGTAGAAAAAAACCCCCACCAAAATAAATAAATGAATCAATACAATGTGATTAAGTTTATTTAGTCATTAGATAATCGCTCAATCTTATAAAATGTAGGGGCACCGGGACCTTAACCGAAAAGTCCATCACCCTTATCCCAACCAACCGCCGACCAAAACTCCCTCCTAACATAGCTCCGTCCAATTACGTCTACCTTTACGGGAATTCTTTCATCACTTTCCGCTAATGGGAGCTGAGCCCGCTCGGTTTCCCACGTGGTTTGACCAGACCCGGGAAAGGGTAGCGGTGGCTGAAGCGATGCGAGATATCAAAACCTGTGCTTCCAGATCTTGAAACTTTGAATTCTGTTCACTAGTTGACAATAGTTATAGCCGGCCAGTCCAATGTGACTTCATCTCCGGATTGATTCAGGCTTTGAAGCTGCGTGAGGAGAAATGCTCCCTGACCGCTAACCATCCTGGTAGAGTAATTGTATGATAAAGGAGCACCGTAACGCGAGAGAGAGAAAACATAAGGGGAAATTTTGGGAAAAAGGGTGGGTAAGGCACTGCCGAGGATTTCCTGAGTCTGCGGTGCCTAGTTATCCAGTCAGACATGAGCCCAAGAATGCATCATCCAGATACACAGAATATCACTCGGTACCTATCACTAATGTTAGCGTTGGAAATAGCAGTTGATGGCCGCACTTGGTGCGGGATGTGCCCGCTCTCTGTGGCGGCAGAGGCATACGTACGCACTAGTCAAAGGACACGCAAGCTCTCTAAATGTTTTCACCCCACTTGTTTTTCCTTACAACACACCTTCCTTCCTGTACGCAACTTTCCTTGAGTCTTTCCTTCCACCAAGTTATCATCAATCAATCATGATTCTCATCTCCACCTAAGCGGTTTCAGTCCACTGCGTAAAATCCCCACAGTAAATCATTACCTCCGCAACCAAGATTTTCAACAGTTAGAAATCTGCACCTCAATATTTCGCTCGATGCGTCGGTAGACGCTAGCACAGGAAGAGAGCATGCAAGGAGAAGAAGGAGAAGAGGGGTGAGGAGAAAATGTATCACTCCATGGCCGGCGCTGTAGCCCCTAACAAGCTTCCAAAAACCGGGCTGCCAGAACCCTGCTTGATCAGGCACCGAGTCCCCCAGGAATCTAATAATAAAATCAACCAATTTACACTCCGGGAATAGCACGAAGCCCGACTACAAAGTAATGATCATCCTGCTACTGCGAATATGACCGAACGGCACCAACCCTGCACCCTTCAGCAAAAACAGTCTCCAGGAAACACCAACTTCCACAAATCCTAGGGAGAATTTCAAGTGAAAAAAAGAACAACAAATTCAAAGTATCATAAACTAAAGCGTATCTCCCCCCTTTTCCTACGCCTCCCCCCCAGAGAGCCCATGTGAGCCCATCATCGTGTCTCGGTTTGCTCTTTCTCTATCCCGATCTTCTTTGCTGCACAGCAACCCCATGGCTCCAGGCGGCTGCATGCATCCTCCAATCCAATCCGGGAGAGGTTTTAGGAAGAAGTGTAGAGAGCCCCGTCAGGGAGTAAAGGTGCGTACTACCATATTGACTCGTCAGATGGAGTATTTATTGCAGGGCTCCGATCCCCGCTCTGGGATAAAAGCTCCCCGGGAAACCGGGGCGGGGCACTGGGTATCATAGGAAAGGAATGGGAAGATGTGGCTAACCGCCGGTAGGAAGCTTAAAGCTCTTGCTGACCTACTGTCAAGCTTAAATCCGCTTGTCCAAGGTCACTTTTTTCCAAGGCGCTAGTCGATTCCACTGTAGCTACCTAATTGTAGATGACATCAGATATCACAATTGGTAGCCCGCCGGGGGGCCGATTCGAGTTCATGAACAGAGTTTTACCTGTTAGACCAGACCCCTCGGTCCTGGGTCGTCTTACCAGATATATTCGCGGATCCAATTGGTTGAATCTAAGCCAATCCCTCGTAGGAGTGTTGCCACAAGAGGGGCCAAGTAGCACAAAGCACCGTGATGGATGGATGCCAACTCTGTGAGCTAAAACACACCTTTGGATACAACAAATTTAATCAAAGTACCTAGCCCCCCCGCTCTTTTCTCCAAAAGTTCGTTTCCTAATCTATGCACAAGCGTTCAGCCAGTTAAGTTATAACCCGGAAGAGCGCTTTGAACTCCCGGAGATTTGTGGGGGGGGAGAATCCCACCAGATATTACATCATACTAAAGATAACAGGGAAAGAACCATTCGACCCGGTAGGGTATATCTTTATCCCTAGGCTACGGCACAGAGAGTAGGGGTACAGCTCTGGGGGGTAACGACCTACCCAGGTAGCGAATTTGCCCCGGTGCAGTATTAGACCTAGCATGAAATATTGAAACTTTCCCAAAAACCTAAATACCCCCAAACCCATACCCACCTCCCGGGGAAAGTGATTTATGGCGGGACAAGTGATCCCGGTGAATATAACCACTCCCGACAACCCCCCCCCAATGCGCTACCTATGTATCTATAACACCTACCAGAGACCAGCCAAACGTCCCCATCAACCCCCAAACGGAACAAGCTAAATTTATGTATATTAAAGGTCGAAACTACCCGTGCTGAATCAAGTCCAATGTAGTCGGGCAATCACAATATCCAGAAAGAGCATATCCCGGATCATCTTAAAACAATACCTATTGCGCCCACCCGGCGAGCAAGGCACTCTCACACTCACGCAGTACTCTCTACTCCAAGGCTAGATCCCCTCGAGAAAGAAACACCATTACCGTATTTTCTCGTGTTTTACGGTTTTTTGCCAAGCCGGTGCCTGGAGTCTGAAATGGGCCCTCAAATCCCCCCAGCCAGCATAGTAACCAAGGTGTGGGTTTTAGGAGTCTACAACAATGCGGCTGAGTGATCGTCTGCAAGGGTTGTGTGCCCAATCTTGGGCAAAAACCGGTCTTGGCAAAAAACCGTATAACACGAAAAAATACGGTAATTTTCTTATTACCTCAAGGCCCTACTTCCGCTTTTTCACCATACACACCATACCAATTTATCAAGTCCTGATCACTTCCGGCTACTTTCCGGGTTGCAAGTAGTGTCGGGTCATCCATCTATCCGAGTCGGAAAAACCCCCCGGTTTCCAGTCTCCAACGAGCCACTAAAGTACCCTAAATAAGGTATCTTGGCCGAGTGGCTAATGTAACAAACAGACAAGAAATCTGTTTCGTTTCGCGAGCAAGAGTTCAAATCCTGCCCATGTCGTTTGGTTCAATTATTATTTTTTCCATTTTCCCGAGCGGAAACAAAGCTTGACCTGGAGATAAGAATAGGTTACACGTGATACAAGTAAGTATGGGTATAGTTCCGGTTGTCTGCCCGAGTGCAGTAATACGCAACACCGCGATCGAAGTAAGGGGGATGCTTTGGCATAGAATTGACTGTGAAAAAAATTCGTAGATGTCCAAACTACTACAGCAGGGGGGTTTTATTTTTATTTTTATTTTTCTAATTTGTTAGTGTTGAAGGTATAATTGTATCTTTTTTTGAACCAACATTATGCTGAAGCCCGAACTTTTGCATTAAAAATCTACCTTCGTATGATATAATAGCATATCATACCCCTTCCCCCATACAACCCCTACCCGCAGCTCCAGAGAAAACCCATGCGAAAGCGGACAAGGCCCCCGACAGCCCGGGGAGACACCCGCCACAGGGGTGATTCTAAGGAATGGAGAGAACGGAACATCGTATCGCGATGATATCGCACCAGTCGGACACCTTATCCTGGGGGTTCTCTGCGTGGTAATATCCAGGGGAGGGAGGGAATTCCAACAAATGGATCGTCACGGGGAGGGGGTCGAACAGTATCCACGGCCGTTATGGGGTGTTTGTGACTTGGAATGGAATATGGCCATTATTTGCGCTATCGTGTAGTCGTTCCAGGCTTGGTGAGTGAGTGCGGTAGTATGCTTTTGGGTAGCGATTTACGACTGCAGCAATGTTGCTGAAAAAGGGATTCTCTTGGGAGGAGGGTGTTAAAGTTAGTAGTTCGGAGAACGTAGGGAGGTGGGGGGGGGGGGTCTTACCAGATGGTTCATGCGCTAATATCAAGTTTTTCAAAGAGTATTATATCTGGGATGATTTCTACTTTTCTTCTCTGGAACAAAAAACACTTCACCTTCAACTAACCATGTTCAGGGAATATCACTCGAAAGATCTGGCATCACCGACACAACCCTATCCCATCGTTTCCGAGTTCGTGATAGAGTAGAATATTTCAAATTTCTAAACCACGATAGCGAGAAAGGCCACCTCTCGCGAAGTGCTCAATAGTATTTTACCAGATAGTGTAATGATAAGTAGGAAAACACCCTTCTCCCCAGATACACTTAACTATACCCAACTTTGGGCTCATACCACGTAGCACAGGAAGCCCCATCATTTCCCTTGGAGACGATCGGTGAGGAAGAAATAGTCCCGTTCTCTGGATATCGTCTGAAAATGGCAACTTTGCCGTTTCCAGCGTTAGCAATAGCAACCCAATTCCCGTCCTGGGTGATTGAGAAGTGCCGCGGCGAGAGGCCGCCGGAGGCGCTGAGTTGAATGAACTTGAGCTTTGCGTCTGAGGCGACGCTGAAGGCCGCGATGGAGTCCTGGGTCTTGTTGGCTTGTGTTTTGTCCGAGCGGTTGGAGACGTAGAGGTATTTCCCATCGGGCTAGAATGTATCCAGTTAGCTTCTAAGTATATTTAAGGCTTCTGGGGGAGGTCGGGAAGGGGGGCTCACGGAAAGGGCTATTTCGCCGGCGGTGGGAGCGGGAGGGCCAGATGATACAGTCTGAGTGCCGAAAGTGCTCACTGTTGCGATGTTCTCCGCCTTCAATTGGCCGTAGGAGTAGCTGATCTTGAAGGTGATGATGCTATTCGAGAGTTCTCCGACCACGAAAAGATGGGTCGCTTTTGCATTACCGATGGGGTAGAATACAGCATGTCTGGGTCCGAATCCGGGGGGTGTCTTGATGAACTCCAGTTCCTTGATTGTGGTGCTACTGTTGGTGTTGTACACCCTGACCACATCAGTTCCGAGGTCGGGAACAATGACATATTCTCCTGTTGGGTCCAGGATGGCCTGGTGCGGGTGGGACCCCTCCTGACGGTCCGAGACGGGGCCGGGCTTGTCGAGTTTATAGGTGAATTTCTGGCTGTGGGTGAGACCGCCGGACCCATCTGCCGCGAAGGTATCTACTCCTCCACCCGCGCTGGAACTCGGTGTCAGCCCTACAGTTATACATACATATAGCCCAGCACAGCGTTGAACATACTAGGAAGCAGAAACAACCAATTTCCCGCCCTTTCCAACCGCAATGCTTACTGGGCTAGCCACTCCCTTTGCACTTCCCTTCTTGATCAACTTCTTGTCGAAACCAATCTGATACGCCGTGATGACGCCATCGGCAGGAGGATTCGTCTGGCTAACAGAGTATAGCAAATTCCCGAATATTGTCTGCCATGTAGGTGCCGGGGCGCTCTCGGAAGTCGACCAAAGTTCCTTGATCAAACCCCGCGTACCGGCCCTCTCATCGAATTCATAAGTCTTGATCGTGCCTTTTGCAGAGCCGACAATGAGTGTTCGCGTGGCTGATGCCGTTGTGGCCAGCAAAAGGGTAATCCTAAGGATCGATATGAGTGACATTGTCAGGTACAAGAACTGTATTCAGCTAAAATCAGGATGAGGAAAATAGATAGAAGGAACGAAGGAGATGGGCTCAAAGAAATAAACAACAACACAGAAAAGAACAAAAAGGATAGGGAATAGGAAGTAGGAGGGCAATTGGGGATTTACGGATGGAATGGTATATGTACTCAGGTCGCCTTCCCCAGGAACCCGGTATGGGAGAAGTGTGAGCGTCCCAAAGCGACTATTGTAAGCCCCTGCCAGCTGGACAAGGTAGCTCGAGCATGTGCAGTAATTCAGGAGCAGGCTGGCAGGTAGAAGCTGGTAGCAGCTGCCGCAGTCTTGTCTGGTAAATAGCTGCATCTCTGGTTCAGATCCTCCCAGAAAAATGTCCCGTTCCTTCGGTATTTCACCATATCCGTCGTGATTGGCATAGGGCTCACGAAAAATGGAGGCACAATGCCTCATTTACAAGAGACCGGCACCTCGATGTTTGCCGTGGGGGGGGGATTAGAACAGTGACTTTTATGATATTGCCCTCCAAGCTTTCCCCTTGCTCGACAAGATGAAGTCTGCCGGCAGGATGTCCGTGGAGGCTGGTCTACTGTCGGGTGGCCGGACCATGTGCCTGACGGGTTACACCGTTTCAGGGCTAATTCACCAAAGATCTTGGGAAGAATGAGGCTCCCCCGGGCATATGGAATCTTCAGCCGGAGCGTGTCGGGTCTGAAAAAACGCCATACTTCAACCTGGTAAGAAGGCTCCTCAACACCTGTCATTCTAGCCTTCTCTCTATTTTTTGATATACAATAATTAAGCTTAAGATTCAGAAGTCCAATGATTTTGGGGATTTAGGCTATTTTTTTTTGGCAAGCATCGTAGTTTTAAGGTCGGTAGATCAACCGGGGTCCAGACGCCACACCCCAGTTTTGCCAAGAGGTTAGCCATCACGGCCATGAAAGCACAACCCTAACCCATCGTTTCACAGTTCATGAATATTTCAAATTTCTAAACCACTACAACGAGAAAGACCACCTCTCAGATAGTATAATGATAAGTAGGAAAACACCCTTCCCCCCGCATACACTTAAATATACCCAACTTTTGGCTCATACCACGTAGCACAGGAAGCCCCATCATTTGCCGTGGAGATGATCGGTAAGGAAGAAATAGTCCCGTTCTCTGGATACCGTCTGAAGATGGCAAAATTGCCGTTTCCAGCGTTAGCAATAGCAACCCAATTCCCGTCCTTGGTGATTGAGAAGTGCCGCGGCGAGAGGCCGCCGGAGGCGCTGAGTTGAATGAACTTGAGCTTTGCGTCTGAGGCGACGCTGAAGGCCGCGATGGAGTCCTGGGTCTTGTTGGCTTGTGTCTTGTCCAAACGGTTGGAGACGTAGAGGTATTTCCCGTCGGGCTAGAATGTATCCAATTAGTTTCTAAGTATATTTAAGGGCGCTGGGGAAGGGGATCGGGG
>Ga0307513_10001992_pt1 | contig 28903 bp, 36 predicted proteins | sample 15_EM_MG_FD_202174 | JGI IMG/M metagenome (GOLD analysis project Ga0307513, IMG submission 202174) | Populus trichocarpa ectomycorrhiza microbial communities from riparian zone in the Pacific Northwest, United States - 15_EM | ecosystem: Host-associated > Plants > Roots > Unclassified | place... | reverse complement strand
TCCTCGTCCGCGGCCTTCTTCGCCTTCGACCGCGACTTCTTCGGCTTCTCCTCGGCGGCCTCCTCCTCGGGGGCCTTGCCGGACTTCGCCCGCGCCGCCTCGACGCTGGCCTGCAACGCCGAGAGCAGGTCGGTCATGCTGTCGCCCTCATCGGACGGCTTCTCCACTGCCGGGGCCGGCCGCGTCTCGCCCGTGGTGCGCTTGCGATCGATCAGCGCCTCGACGGCGTCGCGGTAGTCGTCGTGGAACTGCGACGCGTCGAACTCCGCGCCCAGGCTCTCCACCAGCGACGCCGCCATCGTCTGCTCCTGCGGCCGCAGCTCCACCTCGGTCTGCAGCACGTCGAACTCGGGTTCGCGCACCTCGTCGGGCCACAGCATCGTCTGCAGCACGATCGCCTTGCCGCGCACCCGCAGCACCGCGATGCTCTCCCGCTGCCGCAGCGCCACCTTCACCACGGCCATCCGCTCGGTCTGCACCAGCGCCTCGCGCAGCAACGCGTACGGCTTGGCTGCCTTCGCCTCGGGCTCCAGGAAGTACGACTTCTCGAACAGCAGCGGATCGATCTGATCGGCCGGCACGAACTCGATGACGTCGATCTCGTGGCCGGTGGCCGTGGGCAGGGTGTCCAGATCCTCCTCGGTGAGCGTGATCAGCTCGCCGTCCTCGGTCTCGTAGCCCTTGACGATGTCGGCGTACTCGACCTCCTCGCCGTCGATCGCGCAGGTGCGCTTGTACTTGATCCGCCCTCCGTCGGTGGAGTGGACCTGATGGAACCTGATGTCATGGCTCTGGGTGGCCGAATACGCCTTCACCGGCACACTGACCAGGCCGAACGACACCGCTCCACTCCACATCGCGCGCATGGGTGCCAGCATGGCCGGGTGCAGCCCATGCTCGCCACCCCTGGAGCGCTCCCGGATGGACCGGAGTGGCTCTACGAGGTCATGTGGGACGGCATCCGGGTGGTAGCCGAGGTGCGGGACGACAAGCTGCTCCTGACCACCCGCGACGGCCGCGACGTGACCACGTACTTCCCGGAGCTGGCCGATCTCGTCGCCATCGTCCCCGACGTCGTGCTCGACGGCGAGATCATGCTGCTCGACCGCGGCGTGCCCAGCTTCGCGGCGCTGACCGGCCGGTTGCAGGGCGCGGTGCCGGCCGCCGTGGCCGCCGCCCGGCCCGTCACGTACATGGTGTTCGACGTGCTCCGCCTCTACGGAGTGGACCTGACCGGTCGCGAGCTGGAGGAGCGCCGCGCCACCCTGGAGCGGATGGACCTGACGCCGGTGTCGACCGTCGCGGTGTCCCCGACCTACACCGACGGGCCGGCGCTGCTGGCCGCGACCGCGCAGCAGGGCATGGCCGGGGTCGTGGCGAAGCGGCGCACCGACCCGTACGAGTCGGGTGTGCGCAGCACCGGCTGGGTATCGGTGGCCCACCGACGGACCACCACCTGCGTCGTCGGTGGCTGGGTGCCCGACCGCGGCCGGATCGGCGCCCTGCTGCTCGGGGTGCCGGACGGGCCCGGTCTGCGGTACCTCGGACGGGTGGAATCCGGGCTGGCGGTCGATGCCGTGCAGCGGGCGATCGAGCTGCGGTTGGTGCCGGCGATCGCCCCGCCGTTCCGCGATCCGCTGCCCCGATCGGCCGCCACGGGAGCGCGATGGTGCGCTCCGGCGCTGGTCGTGGAGGTAGGCCACCAGGGGGAACGGCCCGACGGAAGCCTGCAGGGCCTCGTCCTGCGGGGAATTCGGGACGACGTCTCACCCAATGCGGTGGGGGGTGCATGATGACGCCGTTCCGCACGCTCGAGAAGGGGGCGCTTCCATGGTGGATTTCGGAAACCTCGCCGGTAAGGCCGGCGAACTGCTGAACGAGCACGGCGACAAGGTCGAGGGCGCGGTCGACAAGGTCGCCGAGATCGCCAAGGACAAGTTCGGCCACGCCGAGCAGGTCGACATGGCGGTCGACAAGCTCAAGGAGATGATCCCGGACGGTCCGGCGGCCGGCGAGGCCCCGCCCGCCCAGTAGTTCTTGCCAAGTAGTTCTTGCACGGTCGGTGCCCCCTCGCAGGTGGAGGGGGCACCGTCGCGTCCGGGTGGTCTACGGTGACTCCGGTGACGACCATGCTCACCTGGCAGGCCGACGAGGGCCACGGGCTCGAAGGTGCCCGCGTGCTGCTCGGCCCGGGCCACACGCTGCGGGCGCTCAGCCGGCTGGTCCGAGTCGGTGAGTACACCGCCTCCTACCGGCTCGTGGTTCGTGAGGACGGCACCCTCAACCGGGTCTCGATCACCACCGCGACGGCCGACAAGGAACGCCACCTCACACTCAACCGCCCCGAAGAGGGGTTCTGGCTGCTCGACACCGGCTCCGGCGGCGCCCGCACCGACTTCGGTGGCGCCCTCGACGTCGATCTCGAGACCAGCCCGATGTTCAACACGCTGCCCATCCGGCGGCTCGGCCTCCACAAGGAGGCCGGCGAGCACACCATCCCGATGGTGTGGGTGTCGCTGCCCGATCTCGAGGTCAGCATGGTCGAGCAGACCTACCGCACCGTCTCGATCGGCGCCGACAGCGCGGTGATCGAGTTCTCCAGCGAAGGGTTCACCGCCGAGGTCGTCGTCGACGCCGACGGGTTCGTCATCTCCTACCCGGGCATCGCGAGCAGGCTGGCACCGGCCCCGGCGTGATGGAGGTCCGGCACACCGCCGACCTGACTGCCGCGGAGCTCACCGAGATCCGCGCCCTGCTCGACGCCGCGTTCGACGGTGTCGACGACACCGACGTCGCGCACGCCCTCGGCGGCATGCACGCGCTCGTCCGGGCGGACGGGCGGCTCGTCGCGCACGGCGCCGTCGTCTTCCGGCGGCTCCTGCACGGCGAGCGCTCGTTGCGTACCGGCTACGTCGAGGCCGTCGCGGTGGCGCCGACCCATCGACGCCGCGGCCTCGGCGGCGTCGTCATGGGAGAGCTGGAACGGATCATCCGCGGCGGCTACGAGCTGGGCGCGCTCGGCGCGTCGGAGGACGGCGCCGGGCTCTACCGCGCGCGGGGCTGGCAGTGCTGGTCGGGCACGGTCTCGGTGCTCGGACCGCGGGGCATCGAGCGCTGCCCGGAGGAGGACGGCTCGATCTACGTCCTGCCGGTGACGGCAGAGCTGGAGTGGTCGGGCGACCTGGCGTGCGAATGGCGGGACGGGGACGTCTGGTAGTCGCTGCAATGCGGGTTCGCACGCGTTGTAACCCGCCTGCAACGAGTTCGGCCTACGCTCCCGTTGAACCACTTGGTTCAACGGTGTCGAGGAGGTCGTGACGATGGATCTGGGTCGTGCCTGTCTGGTCCCGCGCTACGTGTCGAGCCCCGAGGAGGCGCGCGCCGCAGTCGCAGCCGAGGGTGCCGTGATCGTCCGTGGCATCGAGAGCGAGGAGGCCGCGATCGCGTACGGCCGTTCCGTGCTCGGCGATGCGGGTGTGCGGGTGAGCCGGCAGATCGAGGCCACCAAGGACAACGGGGAGGCCGATGGTCGCAAGATCGCGGCCCAGCCGGCGGACGCCCGCGGTCGCAAGCGGGAGATCTCCGCCGACACGTCGAAGCCCATGCCGCCGCACAACGACGGTTTCGCGTTCGGCGACTACGCGCCGGAGCGCCTGTTCCTCTTCGGTGCCCGGCCCGCCGTGACGGGTGGCGAGTCGTTCCTGATCGACGCCCTGCGGTTGTTGGAGCTGCTCGCGGAGGACCCGGCCGAGGCCGCGTTCGTCGAGTTCGCGCGCACCGTCGCGATCGACCACACCGAGCCCAACCACCCGCAGCTGCCGTACTCGCCGATCATGCGCACCACGTCGAGCGGCCGCCCGCAGGTGCGCCACCATCCGTACCTGGCACCGATCGCGGGGCCGGACGAGGCACTGCAGTGGCCGCTGGTCGAGCGGTGGCACGCCGCGGTGAACGAGGCCCGCGACGTCGGGCCGCGGTTCCTGCTGGAGGCCGGCGACATGGCGATCGTCGACAACTACCGGGTGCTGCACGGCCGGCACGGGCACAGCGACCCGAACCGGTTGCTCTACTCGATCTGGGGGTGGACGACCAGCGCGGTCGCGGTGCCCGCCGGGACCTTGGACATCGTCGAGCCGGAGCAGACTCAGCTGGTCGGCTGATCGACCAGGCGCGCGGCGGCACACCGCTGCGCGAAGGCCGCGGCGGTGGCGGCGTAGCTGTCGGCCACGGCCGCCGCGTCGCCGGTCGAGAGCAGGTCGAACTGCAGGCCGCGCCACAGCGCCACCAGCTCGCGGGCCAGTCGCCGCGCGTGCGGATCGGCGACGCCCTCGGCGTGCAGCGCGGCCGCGACCCGGTTGGTCCAGTCGTGCCCGACGCTGGCGAGGAACCGGTCGAATCGGCCGGGCCGGTGCGCTGCAGCACCGAAGACCTCGAAGAACAGCCGGTGGAAGGGCAGGTTCTCCTCGGCGGCGATGGCCGCCCAGCCGGCCAGCAGCCGGTCAAGCAGCGGGTCGGGCCGGTCGAGCGCGGCGATGGCCGAGTTGAGTGCGGGGAACCCCAGGGCGGCTGCTGCCAGCGCGTGCTCGATCAGCTGCTCCTTGGTGCCGAAGTAGTAGAGCAGCATCCGGTTGTTGGTCCCGATCGCCCGGCCCAGCTTGCGCAGGGTGAGATCGGCGATGCCGTGCTCCAGCACGTAGCCGGCGGCGAGCTCGAGCAACCGCTCCCGTTCGGACGGCACGGCGGAGTCGGCCATGCCGACACCGTACCGACCCGACCAGCCGTAACCGCCGGTCGCCAGCACGGCAACATCGCAGAAACCAGCGCTCCATAGCGTGGCGGTTGAACCGAACGATTCACCGCGTCCCGCGAGGAGCTGCCGTTGCCCGCGACCACCGATCCGGCGATCACCCTCGAGGGTGTCGGCAAGGAGTTCGCGCTGCGCCGCGGCGCCGCCGTCCGCGCGCTCGACGGGCTCGACCTGGAGGTCGGACACGGCGAGTTCGTCGCACTGCTGGGCCCGTCGGGGTGCGGGAAGTCCACGGTGTTGCGGCTGGTCGCCGGCCTGGACGAGCCCACGACGGGCACGGTCCGGGTGGAGGGCGCCGCCCCGGCCGAGCTGGTGCGCACGCACCGCCTGGGCGTCGCATTCCAGGAGCACGCGCTGCTGCCGTGGGCGAGCGCGCGCGCCAACGTCGCGCTGCCGTTCCGGGTCGCCGGCCGGCCCGTCGACCACGCCCGGGTCACCGAGCTGCTCGAACTGGTCGGGCTCACCGGGTTCGCCGACGCGCGGCCCCGACAGCTCTCCGGCGGGATGCGCCAGCGGGTCGCGATCGCCCGCGCGCTCGCGCTCGAACCCGACGTCCTGCTGCTCGACGAGCCCTTCGGTGCCCTCGACGCCGTCACGCGGCGGCGGATGAACCTGGAGCTCGCCCGGATCTGGGCCGAGCAGCGGATCACCACCCTGCTCGTCACCCACGACGTCGCCGAAGCGGTGCTGCTGGCCGATCGGGTGGTCGTGATGTCGGGCCGGCCGGGCCGCGTCCGGCACATCGCGCACGTCGACATCCCGCGCCCGCGCGACACTGCCGTCACCCGGGAGGCCGGGTTTCACGAGCTCGTCGACCAGCTCACGGGGCTGCTCGACGAGCCCGCTCCCGTCGGGGCGGCGGGGTGACCGCGCTGCCTGCCGTTCGGCCCCGATCGGGCCCGCTGCTCGCCGCGACCGGGTTGGTGCTGCTCGCGGGCGCCGTGGAGCTGGTCGGCCGGCTCGGACTGGCGGGTCCGGGCTGGCCGCCGCTGCTCCGCGTGCTGGGCTATGTCGGCACGCCGTCGGCGCAGGCCCTGCTCGGTCGGGCGCTGGCCGCGACGGGTGGTGCCGCGCTCATCGGCTTCCTCGCCGGAGCCGTCGTGGCGCTGGCGGTGGCGGTGCTCGGCGCGGTCGTGCCGGCGCTCGACCCGGGCCTGGGCCGGCTCGCCGCCGTCGTCAACGCGATCCCGTTGATCGCGCTGGGGCCCCTCCTGATCACCACTGCCGGCCGCGACGCCACGCCGACGCTCGTCGCCGCGTTGGCCACCGCGTTCGCGGTGTTCGTGGCCGCCACCTCGGCGATGGCGGCCGCGAGCGCCGCCCAGCGCGACGTCTTCGCCGTGCTCGGCGCCGGCCGTGCCACCACGTTGCTGCGCCTGCAGCTGCCGGCGGGGCTCCCGCTCGTCGTCGACGGGTTGATGCTGGCGGCGCCTGCCGCGGTGCTCGGCGCCGTGATCGGCGAGTGGTTCGGGGCTCGTCGGGGGTTGGGCGTGCTGCTGGTCAGCGCGATGCAGAACGTGCAGGTGGAGCTGCTGTGGGCGGCCGGTCTCGCGTCGTCGGCGCTGGCTCTCGGCGGCTACCTGGTGCTGCTGGGCGTGCGCAGGATCGTCGGGCGGCGGTTCACGTGACGCTCACCCATCCGGCCGCCCGCATCGAGCCTCGACCGGCCGCCGTCCCGAGCCGCCCGTCGCGCCGGCTGGTCGGCGGGCTGGCCGGCATCGCCTCCCGCTACTGGACGGTCGCGGCGCTGATCGTCGCCTGGTGGGCCTGGGCGGAGCTCAACGGCTACAACAAGATCGTCGTACCGACACCGGGCGCCGTCGTCGCCGAGGTCGTCGGGCATACCGGCGCCTACCTGCCCGACCTCGCCGCGACGCTGGTGACCAGCCTCGCCGGCCTGGTCGCGGGGATGGCGCTGGGTGCGTTGCTGGCGGTGGTGGTGTGGTCGTCACGGGTGCTGGCCGGCATGGCCACCCCGGTCGCGATGATCATGCGGTCGGTCCCGGTGGTGGCGCTGATCCCGATCATCTCCACGATCTTCGGCTACGGCTGGACGACCGTCTGGGTGATCACCACCGTGGTAACCTTCTTCCCGGCCTTCGTGTTCGTGGGCGCCCGCCTGCGCGAGCCGCCGCCCGGCACGTCTGACGTGTTCGCCGTGCTCGGCGCCTCCCGGCGCACCGTCCTGGTGCGGCTGTTGGCCCCGCACGCGATCCCCGGGGTGCTGGTGGCGCTGCGGCTGTCCGCGTCGTCGGCGGTGCTCGCCGCGATGCTCGCCGAGTACCTGATGGGCGTCCGCGGCCTGGGCACGGTGTTCGCCCAGGCGATCAGCTTCTACCAGGTCGAGCGCGCGTGGGGGGCCGCGCTCGTCGCCACCGTCGTGTCGGTGGCCTGCTTCGTCGCGGCCAGGGCCACCGAGAGGTGGGGCCTGGCCCGGTTCACCTGATCCCGTCCCGACAGGAGCTCCCCATGCCCGTCCCGAACGACTGGTCGCGTCGACGCCTGCTGCGCACGGCCGGTCTCGGTCTCGTCGGCTCGACCCTGCTCGCCGCGTGCGGCTCCGGCCCCGAGCCGGCGCCGTCCGGAACCCCGGTGCGGGTCGCGCTCGGCTGGATCACCAACGTCGAGTTCGCCGGCTTCTGGATCGCCGCCGACCGCGGCTACTACCGGGAGGAAGGCCTCGACGTCACCTTCGTCCCCGGCGGCCCGAACGCGCCCGATCCGACTGCGACGCTGGCCGCGGGCGGCGCGGAGATCGCGATCCCGGTGGCGCTGCAGGCGTACCTGGCCGCGATCACGGCCGGCAACGACTTCGTCGCCTACGCGACCATGTTCCAGAACGCTCCGGCGGCGCTGCTGTCGCTGGCCCGGCGGCCGATCAGGACGGCGGCCGATCTCGTCGGTGCGAAGGTGCTGGGTCAGCAGGGGGTGCAGCCCTTCGTCGAAGCGGCGATGCGGCTCGCGAAGGTGCCCACCACCTACGAGTTCGTCCCGGTCGGCTACGACCCCGGCCCGCTGCTCGCCGGACAGGGCGACGTCTACACCTGCTTCGCCACCAACCAGCCGATCACGCTGGAGCGGCAGGGCATGGTCGCCGGGAAGGACTTCTTCGTCACCACCTACGAGAGCCTCGGCCTGCCGCAGTACGCGAGCTTCCTGACCAGCAAGCGCGACTGGGTGGCTGCCAATCGCGACACGCTCGTCAAGTTCCTGCGCGCCACCGTCCGCGGCTGGCAGGACAACGCCGCCGACCCGGCAGTGGCGGCGAAGCTCTCGGTGGACACCTACGGCGCCGACCTCGGCCTCGACCTCGCCCAGCAGACCCGCGAGAACGAGCTGCAGATCGCGTTCACCCAGAGCGACCTGACGAAGGCGTCCGGGCTGATGCGGATCGACCCGGCCCGGCTGTCGGGGCCGATGTACACGGCGTTGAACGCGGCCGGGGTGACGGGCCTGCCCGACCCGTCGAAGATCATCGACACGACGCTGCTGGACACGGTGTTCGCGGGCAAGCCGACGGTCTAGCTGTTGGGCGCTACTCCCAGCCCGTGAGCACCGCACCGCGGCGCCCGATGTCGCGCAACGCGGGCATGCCCGTGCCGCGGCGGATCTGCAGCCGCTCGGGGTCCTGCGCCGCCGCCCAGCGCTGCCGCGCCTCGTACCCGGCCTCGACGGTCTTGGCGAGGCCGCCGGTCGAGGCGAGCGCTCCGCGCATGGCGCCGAGGCGGCCGAGCGCAGCGTCGACGGCGCCGAGCAGCGCGTCGCGGTTGCCCTCGCACATGGCCAGCACCAGCTCCGGACGGGTGCCGGCGACCCGGGTGCCGTCGGCGAATGAGCCGGCGGCGAGCGCGAGCGCGAGCTCGTCACCTTCCGCGCCGACGGCGGCGAGCACGGCGGCGAGCAGGTGCGGCAAGTGCGAGATCCGGGCGACGGCGAGATCGTGCTCGTCGCTCGCGGCCGGGACGACGTGTGCGCCGCAGGCCCACGCGAGCTCGGCGACGTCGGCCCACACCTGGGGGTCGGCGCCGTCGTCGGACGCGACCACCCAGGCGGCGTCGGTGAACAGCCCGGCGCTGCCGGCGGCCCAGCCCGACTCCGACGTGCCGGCCATCGGATGCCCGCCGACGAACCGGGCGTGCGGCGCGTGCTCGGCGACCAGATCGGCGACGGCGACCTTGACGCTGACGGCGTCGGTGAGGCGGCAGGTCGGGGCGTAGGCGCCGACGAGGGCCAGCACGCCGGCCAGTGATGGCAGCGGCACGGCCAGCACGACGAGCGCGTCGGCGTCGGCAGCGCGGCGCAGCGCGGCTGCGGTGTCGGTGGTGACGTCGAAGCCGTCGGTGACGGCCTCGGCCGCGGTGGCGGGGGACGCGGCGGTGCCCCAGACGGCCCGTCCGGCCTTCTCCGCGGCCCGCATCAGCGAGCCCCCGATCAGCCCGGTCCCGATCACGCACACCGCTCGTTCCGACACGGTCGGCAACGGTACTTGCCTCATGCCTGCGCGATCGCCGCACCCACCCGCAGCACCGCGTGCTCGTCCAGGCGCACGCCGACGACCTGCACTCCGGTCGGCAGCCCGCCGTCTGACACCGCTCCGGGCACCGACACCGCGGGCCATCCGGTGAGGTTGAACGGCAGTGTGAGGGCCAGCAGCGACGGGCGGACGGCGTGCCCGTCCGCCTCCTCGGCGCCGATCGGGGTGGCCCGCAGGCGGGTGGTCGGGAGCACCAGCACGTCCACGTCGGCGCACGCCTGCGCCAGCTCCTCGACGAGCCGTCGTCGGGCCCGCTGTGTCCTGACGTACTCGGTCGCCGGCACGTCCGCCCACGGGGTGAGCCGGGCAAGGGTCTGCGGCTGGTAGGCCTCCGGCCGCTCGGCGAGCCAGGCACCGTGGGTCGTGTACGCCTCCGTTCCGACGATCCGCGGGTACGTGCCGGCCAGCTCGTCGATCATCGGTGTGCGCACCTCGACGATCTCGGCGCCGGCCGCGCGCAACCCGGCCACCGCCGTGGAAACGGCGTCGTCGAGGACGGGATCGAACGGCTGCCAGTAGTCGTCGACGAGCACGCCGACGCGGAGTTTGCCCAGTTCAGGCGTGTTCCCCTCACTCAGCACCTCCCATGCGAAGGCCGCCGAGTCGACGTCCGGCGCGAGCAGACCGACGTGGTCGCAGCTCTCCGAGAGCGGGAACACCCCGTCGACGGGCAGTGCGCCGTACCGCGGCTTGAGCCCCACCACCCCGCACAGGGCGGCAGGCGTGCGGACGCTCGCGCCGGTGTCGGTGCCCAGCGCGAGCGGCAGGTACCCGGCCGCCACGGCCGCGGCCGAGCCCGACGACGAGCCGCCGGTGATCCGGGTCGGATCGTGCGGGTTGCGGGCCGGGCCCATCGCGGCGATGTCGCCGGTGGGCCCGAAGGCGAACTCGTGGGTGTGCAGCTTCGCCACCACGATCGCGCCGGCCGCACGCAGCATCGCCACCACGGGCGCGTCGGCGGTCGCCGGGGCGGCGTCGGCCAGCACGTTCGAGCCGCATCGGGTGGGTAGGCCGGCGACGTCGATGAGGTCCTTGACCCCGACCGGCACCCCGGACAGCGGCCCCGGGCGCGGATGGGCGGCTTCGGCGAGCGCCCGTTCGGCGTCGAGCGTCACGACGAGGTTGAACGGGTCGGCGGCGAGCCGGTCCAGCACGTCGCGCATGTGCGCGACAGGATCCAGCTCGCCCGACGCGAGCCGGGCGGCGAGAGAGCGCAGCACGCCTACTGGGCCCCGTACAGCGCCAGTGCCGTGTACAGCGCCACCCCGGACGGCAGGGCGCCCTCGTCGAACACGACCCGGTTGGAGTGGTTGGGCGCGATCGCCGCGAGGTCGGCGCCGGGGTGCGCGCCGCCGAGGAAGCTCATCGCGCCGGGGATCTCGGCGAGCACGTAGGAGAAGTCCTCGGCACCCATGATCGGGGTCGCCATGTCGGCGACCCGGTCGCTGCCGAGCACGTCCTCCGCGATGTCGATGACGCGGTCGGCGGCGCCCGGATCGTTGACGGTGACGGGGTAGCCGGGATGGATCGTCACCTCGGCGGTGCAGCCGTGCGCGAGCGCGACGTGCGTGCACACCCGGGTGATCTCCGCGTGCATCTGCGTGCGGGCCGCTGCCGTGAACGTGCGCAGCGTGCCCTCCATGTGCACGGTCTCCGGGATGATGTTGTTGGTGGTGCCCGCGGTGATGTGGGCGATGGTGAGCACCACGGCGTCGTGGGTGTCGATCCGCCGGGTGACCGCGGTCTGCAGATGGCCGACCATCGCGGCGGCGGCCGGCAGCGGGTCCAGCGCGTCGTGCGGGGCGGACGCGTGCCCGCCGCGCCCGGTGACGACCACCGACACCACGTCGGCCGCGGCCATGGCCGGCCCGGGCCGGGTCTGCACGTCGCCCGACGGCAGCGTGGCGGAGATGTGCAGCGCGTAGGCGGCGTCGGGCCGTCCGGCGGGGCCGTCGGCGTCGAGCAGGCCCTCCTCCAGCATGTACCGGGCGCCGTGGAACCCCTCCTCGCCCGGCTGGAACATGAACAGCACCCGCCCGGCGAGCTCGGAACGACGCTCGGCCAGCAGCCGGGCCGCCGACGCCAGCATCGCCGTGTGCGTGTCGTGGCCGCACGCGTGCATCGCCCCGTCGACGCGCGAGGCGAACGCCAGGCCGGTGTCCTCGGTGAGCGGCAGGGCGTCCATGTCGCCGCGCAACAGCACCGTCGGGCCCGGCCGGTCGCCGTCGAGGACGGCGACGACGGACGACACCGAACTGCCCAGGTGGACCCGCAACGGCAGGTCGGCCAGCTCCGCGACGACCGCGTCGCGGGTGCGGGGGAGGTCCAGTCCGAGCTCCGGATGGCGGTGCAACGTCCTCCGCAACGCCACCGTGCGCGGCTGCACGGCGCGAGCCGCGTCGAGAAGATCGGAACGGGGAACCACGCGCTGATCCTCGCACCTCCACCAGGTGACGGGGAGGGCAACTTACGGGTGTGGTTTGGGGCACAGGGCAGTTCGGGATTACCGTATGCAGCATGGCCGTGCAGAGCGTCTCGTCTCCCGCCGACGTGCGGGAACAGGCCTTGCCCGGATTCGCCGTCGCCGCGATCCGGGAGGACGGTCGCTGGCGTTGCACGCGCCTCGATCCGGAGGCGCTCGTCGATCTCGACACGGCCATCACCGAGCTGCGCGGGCTGCGTTCGAACGGCGCGGTGCTCGGCCTGCTCGACGTCGACGACGAGTTCTTCGTGCTGCTCCGGCCGATCCCCGGCGGCATCTCGCTGATGGTCAGCGACGCGGTGGCCGCGCTCGACTACGACGTCGCTGCCGACGTGCTCGACCTGCTGCGCGTGGAGCTCCCGCCGGACGACGAGGCGCTCGACGATCCGTGGCCGGAGGGGGATCTCGCGATCCTCGCCGACCTCGGGCTGCCCGCCGACGAGCTCGAGGTGCTCGCCGCGGAGCTCGAGCTCTACCCGGACGAACAGCTCAGCACGATCGCCCGCCGGTGCGGCTTCGCCGACGCGTTCGCCGAGGTCGTCGACGCGCGTTGACGCCTGCCGACGAGGCGCTGATGCGCCGTGCTCTCGAGGTGGCCGCGCATGCTCTGCGCACCGGTGACGTCCCGATCGGCGCGGTGATCGTCGACGCCGACGGTCGGGAGCTGGCCGCCGCCTGCAACGCTCGCGAGGCGCTCGGCGACCCGACGGCCCACGCCGAGGTGCTGGCCCTGCGCGCTGCCGCCGCTGCCCGGGGGGAGTGGCGGCTGGAGGGCGCGACCCTCGCCGTCACCGTGGAGCCGTGCACGATGTGCGCCGGCGCGATCGGGCTGGCCAGGGTGGCGCGCGTGGTGTTCGGGGCGTGGGAGCCCAAGACCGGCGCGGCCGGCTCGCTGTGGGACGTGCTGCGCGACCGTCGGCTCGCGCACCGGCCCGAGGTCGTGTCGGGGGTGCTCGCCGCCGAAGGGGCGGCATTGCTGGAGAAGTTCTTCGCCACGCATCGCTAGGGTGATCCGTTGTGGAACCCGAACGGCGGACCCGGGTCGGGGCGTACGTCCTGTGTGAACGGTCCGACGAGCTGCTGCTCGTCCGCTTCCGCAGCGTCGATCGATGGACGCTCCCCGGCGGCGGCATCGACCACGGTGAGCGGCCCGAGGACGCCGCGGTGCGCGAGGTCGGCGAGGAGACCGGGCTGGTGGTCGCGCTCGGCCGGCTGCTGACGATCGACTCGGCGATCTGGCACCACGAGCGCAACGGCCGCCCGCGCGAGACCCACGCGCTGCACGTCGTCTATTCCGGGGAAGTGGTCGGCGGGCAGCTGCGCGACGAGCCCGAGGGCAGCACCGACCGGGCCGCCTGGGTGCCGGTCGCAGAGGCGCGGCAGCTACCGGGGTCGACGATCCTGCAGGCGGCGCTGGCCATGCGCACGGCCTGAGGGCTCGCCGGTGTTGCGTTGATCAAGGGCAGAAGGTCGCTCGTTGATCTTCTAGAACGACCTTTTGCCCTTGATCAACGCACCCTGCCCGGCCGCCGTGTGCGCGCCCTGACTGCGCGCACGGCCTGATCCCACAGCAGCTGCACGGCCGGCGTCAGCCCGCCGGCTCCGACCACCTCACGGGTGGTCCAGGCAGCGGCCCGCGCCTTCGTCGCGGCGGAGGCCTTCGACATGTGCCCGGAGTCGAACGGGGGCTGCGGGTCGTACTCCAGCAGCAGTTGCACGGCGCGGGCCGTCGGCTCGTCGGTGATCCGGGCCGCAAGCCAGAGCGCGAGGTCGATGCCGGCGGACACGCCTGCGCAGGTGACGATCTTCCCCTCCGTGACGATCCGCTCGTCGCCGACCGGGGTGGCCCCGAACGCCCGCAGCGTGGGCAGCGCCGCCCAGTGCGACGTGGCGCGCCGCCCGCTGAGCAGGCCGGCCGCGCCCAGGATCACCGAACCCGAGCACACCGACGCCGTCCAGGTCGACGTCTCGTGCGCGGTGCGCACCCACTCCAGCAGGCGCTCGTCGCGGGCGTGCTCGTAGGTGGTCATCCCGCCCCCGACGAGCAGCACGTCCGGCGCAGGCGTCTCGGCGAACGTGTGCGTCGCACCGACGAGCAGCACTCCGGAGTCGGCGGCGATGGGCCCGACCTCGTGCCACACGAACCGCACCTCGACGTCGGGCAGGCTGCGCAGCACCTCGTACGGGCCGATGAAGTCCAGCGCGGTGAAGCCGGGATACACCACGATCGCGATCTGCATGTCAGCTCAACCTTCCTGCGGCGATCACCCGTGCGAGGACCTGCCTGGTCCGCTCCTGCACCGGATCGCCGAGCACCTGCTCGGGCGGCCCGGACTCCAGCAGCACGCCGTCGTCGAGGAAGCAGACGCGGTCGGCGACCTGTTTGGCGAAGCCCATCTCGTGGGTGGCCATGAGGATGGTGGCGCCGCCGCGGGCGAGCTCCCGCACGATCGCGAGCACCTCCCCGACCAGCTCGGGATCGAGCGCCGAGGTGATCTCGTCGAGCAGCAGCAGCCGGGGCCGGACGGCCAGCGCGCGGGCGATCGCGACGCGCTGCTGCTGGCCGCCGGAGAGCCGATCGGGATGCGCGTCGGCGAGATCGGCCAGGCCCACCCTGGCCAGCAGCTCGCTCGCCTGCTCGTCGGCCTCGGCGGCGGGCAGGCCGTGCACGACCCGCGGGGCCAGTGCCACGTTCTGCAGTGCCGTCATGTGCGGGAACAGGTTGAACGCCTGGAAGACGATCGCCATCGACTTCTGCGCGGCGACGGTGCCGCCGGGACGGTTGCGGCGGCGCCGGGAGTCCGCGCGCGGATCGGAGATGTCGACGCCGTCGAGCAGGATGCGGCCGTCGTCGATGCCGTCGAGGAGGTTGACGCAGCGCAGCAGCGTCGACTTGCCGGAGCCGGACGCTCCGATCAGCGCCACCACCTGGTGCTCGTCGACGGCGAGATCGATGCCCCGGAGCACCGGACGGGCGCCGTACCGCTTGACCAGGCCCTCGACCTGCAACACGGGGGTCATGCGGCGCCCCGGCGTCGGGTGGCGCGGGCGGCGAGCGCGTCGGCGATGCGGCCGGTGGGCACCGACAGCAGCACGAACAGCAGCGCAGCCACCACGTACGGGGTGAAGTTGAAGCTGCGGGCCTGCTCGATCTGCGCGGCGCGGATCGCGTCCACCGCGCCGAGGACGGAGATCAGGCCGACGTCCTTCTGCAGCGCGACGAAGTCGTTGAGCAGCGGTGGCAGCACGTTGCGCACCGCCTGCGGGAGCACCACGAGCCGCAGCGACTGGCGATGCGAGAGACCGAGCGACCGCGCCGCCGCCCGTTGCGACGGATGGATCGACTCGATGCCGGCGCGGATCACCTCCGCCACGTACGCGGAGTAGGTCAGGATCAGCGCGAGCGTGCCGAGTACCACCACATCGTTCGGCACGCCCTGCAGGCGCAGCGCCGGCACTCCGTAGCCGATCAGGTAGAGCGCGATGAGCACCGGGATGCCGCGGAAGAGATCGACGTAGCCGGTCGCGAGCGCCCGCACGGGGAAGAACACCGGCCCCCGCAGCGTCCGCAACACCGCGATGAGCAGGCCCACGACGAGCACGCCGATCTCTGCGACCACGAGCACCCGCAGGTTGAGCCACAGCCCCTCGAGCACGATGGGCAGCGACCGCCACGCCACGGCCGGATCGAAGAACGTCGTCTGCACCCGCGGCCAGCCCGGTGCGCTGGTCACGCCCCACCACAGCGCCGCCGCGAACACCACCGTCGAGACGATCGCGACGCTCGTGGAGCGCACCGCGCGGAAGCGCCGGTAGGCGGCCCGCTTGCGGGCCAACGGGCTGGGCGCGAGATCCCCCTTGATCAACCCGCCCAGCCTCCTCAGATCACTTCAGCTCGGGCGCCGTGCCGGCCGAGGCCAGCCACTCCTTCTCCAGCGCGGCGAGCGTACCGGCGGTGCGGAGCTGATCGACCGCGGCCGACACGCACCCCGTCAACGGGCTGCCCTTGTCCAGCACGGCCCCGAACTGCTCGGGGGTGCCGCCGGAGGCCGGCAGCTGGCCGACGATCTTGCCGTTGTCCAGCTCGGCGCCGGTGATGTAGAAGGCCGTCGGCAGGTCGACGACGAGCCCGTCGATCTGCCCGTTCTGCAGGGCCAGTTTGGCGTCGTCGTTGGTGGTGAAGACGGCGGCCTTCGTGGTGGGGGCGATCTGCGCGTTGAGCGCGTCGAGGCTGGTGGTGCCGACCTGCGCGCCCAGCTTCGCGCCCTTGAGCTGCGCGATCGACGTGGCGCCCGCGATCGGACTGCTGGCGAGCGTGATGACGGTCTGCTTCACGTCGTAGTACGGGCTGGAGAAGTCGACCGCGGTGCGGCGCTCGTCGCTGATGGAGAACTGGTTGACGTCGAGATCGAACGTCTTCGGGCCCGGCTGGATGGCCGCGTTGAACGGCACCCGCACCCAGGTGACCTTGTCCTTGGGGTAGCCGAGCTCGTTCGCGATCGCGTAGGCGAGTGCGCTCTCGAAGCCCTTGCCGGATGTCGGGTCGTCATCGGCGAACCACGGCGAGTAGGCGGGCTGGTCGGTGCCGAACGTCAGCGTGCCCGCGGTGCGGGTCTGCAGCGCGCCCTTCGCGCAGCCGGCGGCGGCGCCCGCGGGCGCGGCCGGCTCCGGAGCGGGCGCGCAGCCCGCAGCTGCGGAGCCGAGGACGACGGCAAGCAGGACGGCGGCGAGGCGAGCACGGTTCACCAGCGCATTCTGTCGTGCCCGGCCTGGCGAAAATTCGCGAGGGGCCTCTAGTAAGCTGGTCGACGGTAGCGTGTCCGAGCGGCCGAAGGAGCGCGCCTCGAAAGCGCGTGATGTGCAAGCATCCGTGGGTTCAAATCCCACCGCTACCGCACCTGCGACGCCGGGTCTCCTCACAGAGGCCCGGCGTTCGTGTTTCCCGGCCCTCATCCACCTCGTCACATCGATGACCACGATGCCCCCTCGTCCGAAGTTCACACGCGTTCATGCCACGGTCCAGGACGGGCATTTCACCCCGGCTTCGTCCCGGTCTCAGCGGGCAGGGAGGTGGGCGGTGCTGCTCGACCGGTTCAACCGGCGCCACCCGTGGAGCCACAACGATCACTACGGCCGCTGGATCGCCCGCCAGGTCGCCGCGGCCGGCGCGCGGCACGTCCTCGACGTCGGGTGCGGCACGGGCAACCTCGTCGCTCGCCTGCGCGGCCACGCCACCACCGTCACCGGGCTCGAACCCGACCCCGCGACGCACCGCGTCGCGGCGGAGCGCTTCGCCGACGACACCGCGGTCGACGTCATCCGGGCGGACTTCGCCGGGCGGGACCGGCAGCGTCGCTGGGACGCCGTCACGATGGTCGCCGTCCTGCACCACCTGCCGTTGGCTCCCACCCTGCGTGAGCTGCGCCGCTGCCTCGCACCGGGCGGCCGGTTGGTGGTCGTCGGCTGCTATCGCGCCACCGGCGCCGTCGACCTGCTCGTCGATCTGCCGGCGATCGTCGCCAACCCCGTCATCGGGCTGATCAAGCATCCGTTCCGCGCCGCCGCGATGCCTTCACACATGACGGCGCCGACCGCCGATCCCTCGGACAGCCTGGCCGACATCCGCAGCGCCGCCGCGCGGGAGCTGCCCGGCGCGCGGATCCGGCGGCGCCTGTTCTGGCGCTACAGCCTGGTGTTCGACGCATCCGCTCGGCGGCGCGTATACGGTGTAGACGCCCGGTGAGCAGCGGTCTACGGTGTAGACATGGCTGCGGATACGGCGCATCGGATCCTCGATGCCGCGCGGACGATCGTGGCGGAGGAGGGTGCGGACGCGGTCAGCATGCGGCGGGTGGCCACAGCGGCCGGCATCACGCCGATGGCGATCTACCGCCACTTCGCCGACCGGGGTGCCCTGCTCCGCGCGGTGGCCGACGACCTGGGTACGCAGCTCCGCGAGGTCTGGGTCACCCCGGATCCGCAGGCCGATCCCGAGACGCTGGTGCGCGAGCAGTTGCGCCGGTTCCTGGACTTCGCGTTGGGCCGGCCGCGGCTGTACCGCTTCCTGATGATCGACGGCTGGTCACAGGCCCGGCGCTACCCGCAGGATTTCCGTGAGTCGGAAGGCCCTGCGTTCGCCCGGATCGTCGATCTGGTCGCGGACCTCATGGCCCGCGGCGCCTGGCGACCCGACGACCCCCTCGAGGTGGCGCTCACGCTCACCTCGCAGACCCAGGGGATGGTGCAGCTGTACCTGTCGGGCCGGATGGACATGTCCGAGCACGATTTCCGCGCGCTGTGCGAGCGCGCGATGTGGAGGCTGATCCGCGGTGTCGCAAGCGATCACGACAGCGAGCAGCGGGAGTCACCCGTCGCGGAGACCTGATCCGCCACCGCACTGGCAGACGCCGGCGGCACTCGTCGGGTCGGCGGTGCTGTTCTTCCTGGGGACGGGCCTGGCCCCGATCGCGGTACTGGCGTGGATCGCCCCGCTGCCGGTCTTCCTGCTCGCGCCCCGGCGCCGGGCCCGCACCGCAGCGGCCGCCGCGTTCGCTGCCTCGCTGCTCGGGACGTCGAACATGTGGGCCTACTACCTCACCGCGAAACCCATCCCGATCCCGATCCCGATCGCGGTGGTCATCGTCCTGGGCACCGCGGCGCTGTTCACCGCGGCCACGCTGGTGCTGCGCGCCCTCGTCCTGCGTGGACGGCCGTCGCTCGCAGCGCTCGCCGCCCCGGCGACCTGGGCGGGCGGGCTGTTCCTCGCCTCGCTCGGCGCGGGCGGAATGGACATCTCGAGCCCGACGACCCAGCAGACCGATCTGCTGCCCGTGCTGCAGATCGCGTCGCTGACGGGGATCTACGGCGTGAGCTTCCTGGTGTTCCTGCCCGCGGCCGCGATCGCTGCGGCCGCCGCGCCTGCCACGCCTCGTCCGGCCCGGCTCCGGGCGGCGGCGACCGGGCTCGTACTGGTCGTCGCCGCCATCGGCTACGGCATCGGGTGCCTCGCCGGTGCCGCCGGCCCGTCGACCACGGTGGCCGCACTCGGACGGATCCCGCAGGCGGGGCAGCAGGGGCAGTGGGACATCGACCACACGACACCGGCGGGCCGGGACCTGCTCGACTCCTACGTGGCGGCGATCCGCACACTCCCCGCTGACGTGCGCACCGTCGTGCTCCCGGAGGGCGTCTTCTCCGCAACCGGTGCCGCCCGAGCTGCGCTGATCGATCCACTGGCTGCGGTGGCCCAGGCCCGGCACTCCGACCTGATCGTCGGGGCGATCGACCGGACCCGTCCGGGCGGGAAGTGGGCCAACAGCGCCTTCGTCATCCCGGCGGACGGCGCACCCGTCCAGCAGTACGTGAAGCACCACGACACCGGGCCGCGGATCGAGGCAGGCACCCTGCTCACGACGATCGGCCACGACGGCGTCGCGATCTGCATGGACCTGAACTACCCCGATCCGGCCCGCTGCTACGCCGCCGCCGGGGCGCGGCGCCTGCTGCTGCCGGCGAGCGATACCGACGTCGACGGCCGGTGGCACGCGCGGGTCGCCGTCGCGCGCGGGGTGGAGAACGGTGCGGCGGTGGTGTGGGCCGCCAATCGCGGTACCTCGCTGATCGCCGACGCGACCGGGCGCGTCCTCGCCTCCGCCGACACCGCGGCACCCAACCGCGGCCCCTTCGCGGTCGCGGTCGCATCGCTCCCGGACGGGCCTGGCGCCACTCCGTACACCCGGTACGGCGACTGGTTTCCCTGGCTCTGCCTGATCGTGGTGGCGCTGTGTGGGTTGTGCGCTGCACCGAAAGGCCGCCTGCGGTCGTAGGCGTGGACGATGCTGCGCAGGCCGAGGATCTGGCGATCAGTTCTGGGAGTGGGGCACCTACCGCAGTGGTGGATCGGCGTGGCCGGCCGGCAGCGGCTTCACCCAGCGCGACCACTGCTCCTGCGGCGCATAGCCCGCGGCCTTCCAGGCGCCGGCGCCCAGCGCGTTGTCGTCGAGGACCATCGCGTCGGCCCGGCGTCCACCCACCGCGACGAACCGCACCTCCGCAGCGGCCAGCAGTGCGGTCGCGATGCCCTGCCGGCGATGCTCGGGATGTACCGCCAGCCGGTAGAGGTGGCAGCGCCACCCGTCCCAGCCCGCGACGACGCTGCCGACGAGCTCGGTGCCGTCGACGGCCAGGATCACCGCGTCGGGGTCGTGCGCGACGAGTCGGGCGACGGCCTCTCGGGTGTCGTGCCGGTCGGTCGGCTCGCCGGCGACGAGCCAGAACTCCAGCAGCGCGTCGACATCGGTGGGGTCGGCGGCACGCAGCTCCCAGCCCGTCACGCGAGCCACCGTAGCCAGTACGGCAGCACCAGCCGCGCGTACGCGGCGTAGCCGGCGGCGCCCGGATGCGCGCCGTCGCCGGCGGCCACCTCGGCCGTCCAGTCGGGATCGGCGGCCAGCCCGTCGAGGACGTCGATGAAGGGCACGTGCAGCGCCGCGCAGGCGGCCGCGAAGTCCGCTGCGAGCCACCTCGTCCGTTCGACGTGCTCGGCGTCGTCGACCGGGGGCGGGCCGACGACCAGCGTCGCCAGCCCGGCGCGCGCGGCGCCGACGAGGATCGTGCGCAGGTGCGCGACGCTCTCCACCGCACCGACCCGGCAGGCCCCGTCGATCATCGTGGTGTCGTTGACGCCGACCGCCAGCACCAGCCGCTCGGTGCTCCCGGGTGCGCGGCGCGCCGCCACCTCGGCGGCCCAGCGGGCGGCCACGTCGGCGCTCGTGTTGCCGCGGATCCCCAGGTTGTAGACGGTCAGCGGCTGCGGCGTGGCGGCCGCGACCCGGCCCAACCAGCCACGATGCTCCGGATCACCCACACCGGCGACGTAGGAGTCGCCGAGAACCGTCACCCGCACGTCCACGTCGATCATCATCCCGGTTGGATGGTGATCGTGAACGGTCTCGCCGGTGCGATCCTCCTGCCCGACGGCACCCAGGTGCGTGGGCGCGGCCGTCGCGAACCGCTGCCCGGCGGCCCACTGCCGGAGCTGGGCCTGTTCCTGGGCAAACCCGGTCGGCACGCGATACCGGACTGGCCGCTGGAGCGGATCGACTGGCCCGACTTCCGCGTCCCGCGCAACACGGATGCCGCCGTCGCGGCCATCCGTACCGCCTACGCCGCCGCCCGCGACGGCCGCCGCGTCGAGATCACCTGCGGCGGAGGCAACGGGCGCACCGGCACCGCGATCGCGTGCATGGCCGTGCTCGCCGGCCACCCGGCCGCCGACGCCGTGGCATGGACGCGGTCCGTCTACCGCCCGCACGCCGTCGAGACGTGGTTCCAGCGCCGCTGGGTGCTCAAGTTCGCAGCGACCGTGGAGGGCCGCTCGTAGGCTGCGATCCCATGGACGTCGTCCGCTCGATCGCACTCTTCGTCCTGGCCGCGCTCGCCGAGATCGGCGGCGCCTGGCTGGTGTGGCAGGGCGTGCGCGAGCACCGTGGGCTGCTGTGGATCGGCGCCGGCGTCATCGCGCTGGGCGTCTACGGGTTCGTGGCCACCCTCCAGCCGGACGCCAACTTCGGCCGCATCCTCGCCGCGTACGGCGGTGTGTTCGTGGCCGGGTCGCTGGCCTGGGGGATGGTGATGGACGGGTTCCGTCCCGACCGGTTCGACTACATCGGCGCCGCGATCTGCCTCGTCGGCGTCGTCGTGATCATGTACGCGCCGCGGACGGGGGCGGCATGACCTGTCCGATCTGCGCGAAGCACGCCGGCCACGGTCCGCTGTCCGGCGGAGCAGTGATCGCGGAGGACGAGCTGGTCGTGGTCACGCATCGGCCGGTCGACGCGGCGACCGGTCTAGGGGTGGCCGGGTACGCGTTCGTCGAGACCCGCCGGCATGTTGCCCGCTGGAACGGGCTCAACCCGGCGGAGATCGATGCGGTGGCTCGGGCCGCTAGTCGCGTCGCGCGTGCGCTATCGGTCGAGTTCGGTACCGACCTCGTCATGTCGGCGGTCGTCGGGTTGTCGGTGCTGCACTTCCATCAGCACGTGTTCGTCCGGCACCCCGGCACACCCGCGGACCTGCAGTGGTTCCGATCCGGCGAATGGCCGGGCGCACCGCAACGGACCGCCGACGAGCTGGCCGCCCTCGCCGCCCGGCTGGCATCCCACACCGACGGCTGACGGGCCTCCGCAGACGTCGGCGCGGCCCAACCCGGCGAGTTGGCCCTCCGAACAGGGCGAGTTGGCCGACTGAGCAGGGTGAGTCGGCCATGCCGGCGGCCAAATCGGTCACCTCGGCCTGTCGTGCTGGCCAACTCGCCCTGCTGAACGGGCCAACTCGCCCTGTTGAGATGGCCAAATCGCGCTGCTGGGGTCGGCCGACTCAACTGCGCTGGACGCTGCCGGCGTACCGCAGCACGGTCTGCGCCAGCTTCGCGTACTCCTCCGCCAGCTCCACGGGCTCGACGATCGTGAGCTCGGCGTCGAGGAGTAGTAGCCACCGCGCGACGGCGTCGAGCGTGTCGGCGCCGCAGCGGACCACGCAGGTGCCGTCGGCGCGCGGTTCGACGGTGCCGAACGCAGCGTCGATCCACGGCTCGACGGCTGCGGCCGGTGCCGCCACTTCGACCACGGCCCGTACCTGCTGGATCTGTGTGCCGAGGTGTTCGACGACGTATGCGGTGAGGTCGTCGGCCGGTGGTTCCCGCACCCCGGCGGGACGGTCGGTGGCGACGACGTCCGTCAGCTCGTCGAGCCGCAGCGCACCCCACGTGCCCTCGACCACGTCGTAGGCCACGAGGTACCAGCCCTGACCTGCGTGGACGAGCCGCAGTGGATCGATTAGCAATTCCTGCGTGCCGCGGCGGGCGGTGGTGCGCCGGCGTTCGCGGCAGGCGACGGCTGCGGTCGTGAGCGTCTCGACCGGCACCGGTGCCGGGCTGCTGCCGCGGATGGTGCCGGCCGTGGTCTGCTGCACCTGGTCGGCCAGCGCCTCGACCTGGCCGCGCAGCCTGCGCGGCATCACCCCGACGAGCTTGGTCAGCGCTCGCATCGTCGACTCGGCGAGCAGCGGGTCGGCCGTCGTGCTCGCGCAGCGGAGTGCCAGGACGGTGGCCACGGCCTCGGAGGCATCGAACATCAGCGGCGGCAGGCTGGTGCCGGGGGCGAGCCGGTAGCCGCCGTCGGCGCCGTACCTCGCGTCGACGGGATAGCCGATGGCGCGGAGTCGGTCGACGTCGCGTCGGACGGTGCGGGTCGACACCTCCAGCTTTTCAGCGAGCTCAGCACCACCCCATTCGCGGCGTTGCTGGAGCAGTTCGAGGAGTCTCAGCAGTCGTCCTGGTGTGTCCCACATCACTTCTCCATCGAGGACAAGTCCTGTCCGCCATGCCTCATAACGTACCTCTCATGAACACGACAGCAACCCGCGTGACCCTGGCCCAGCACCGCACCGGCACCGAGCCCACCACCACCATCACCGCGGTCGAGAAGGCCGAGATCCCGGCTCCGGGCCCCGGCGAGGTCGTCGTCCGCACGACCTGGCTCCAGCTCCCGGCCGTGACGGCCGATCTGATGCGAGCCGATCCGGGGCTGCCGATGCCCGGCCTGCAGGTCGGTGCGCCGGTCACCGGTCCGGGCATCGGGACGGTCGTCGCGTCCAACGCCGACGAGCTCCCGGTCGGCACCGCGGTCGTGCACATGCAGGGTTGGCAGGAGCAGTTCGTCGCTTCGGCGGCCGAGGTCTTCCCGGTGCACCCGGGGCTGCCGGAGCCGCAGTACGCCCTCAACCAGGGCGTGACGGCGTACCACGGGATCGTCGACATCGCGCAGGTCGGCCCGGGCGACGTCGTGTTCGTCTCCGGCGCAGCGGGCGGGGTCGGCTCGCTGGCCGGTCAGATCGCGAAGGCGCTGGGTGCCCGGGTGATCGGCTCGGCGGGCGGGCCGGCGAAGGTCGCCTACCTCGTCGACGAGCTGGGCTTCGACGCCGCGGTCGACTACCGCGCGGGCGACCTGGCCGAGCAGCTGCGGGCGGTGGCGCCCGAGGGCATCACGGTCTTCTTCGACACCGTCGGTGGCGACGCCTTCGAGGCGGCCGTCAAGGTGGCGGCGTACGGCGCGCGGTTCGCCCTGTGCGGCGCGCTCGCCGGCCAGCTCGACGACAGCGACGGCGCGCACCCGCGGCTCGACATCATGACGGCCATCGTCAAGGAGCTGGTGATCAAGCCGTTCTGCACGTTCCACACGCCGGAGCAGATCGTCGCGTGGAACACGCACTACGGGCAGTGGCTCGCCGAGGGCAAGATCGTCTATCCCGCCACGGTCGTCGACGGCCGGATCGAGGACGCCCCCGCCGTGCTGGACGCGATGCTCTCCGGTGCCTACCGCGGCAACGTCCTGGTCCGCGTGATCGAAGAGTGATCTGCATCACGTAGGCTGGGCGGCCCCGGGACGACGGTTTGATGTCGTCCCGGGTGTCTTTAATCCATGACCTCAACCAGATCCTCGCCACCCATCCCGGCACCCGGCTCCTCGAAGCGAACGGCGACACCTTCGCCGTCCACGATCCGGCCGGTGATCTCCCGCCGGAGAGGCAGCAGCCCTGGGCCACGATCGTCACCTCGAACGCGTACGACTCGGCGTCCGATCTCGATCGGCCCGGGGTCGTCCGGCTCAACATCGGCCTGCCGAAGGCCCGCTTCGCCGAGGTCGTCGATCCGGCCTCCGAGCACGACCTCACGGCGCTGGACGTGGTGATGCCCCATCCCGTCTACGGCGACCAGCACTGGGTCTGCGTGCTCAACCCCGACAACTCCATGCCGGCGGTGCGACAGCTGCTCGACGAGGCGTACGCGTTCGCCGTCCGCAAGTACGAGAACGCCGAGCGTCGACGCGCCGCCATCAGTCGGGAGCGGTGAGCAGCGCCGATCCCAGCACCCGGCAGGCCAGCAACGCGACCTCGACGGCAAGGCGGTCGTCCTCCACCGGGCGGCCGCGGAGCCGTTCGGCCTTGGCCAGCCGGTACTGCACGGTGTTGCGGTGCAGGTGCAACGCCTGTGCGGCGGCGGTGGCGTTGCCGCCGGCAGCGAGGTGGGACCACAGCGTGTCGCGGAGCCGTCCGGTGTCGGGATCGTCGCGGGCCAGGTCGCCGAGCACCGACCGCACCCAGTCGGCGAGCGCGGCCGGTTCCAGCGCCAGCAGCTGCAACGGGCCGAGCAGCGCGGGCGTGGTGACAGCGGGTCGATCGACGGGCCGGGCGATCGCCGCCACCAGCTGGCCGCGGCGGGCCTGCTGGTGGGAGCTGCGGAAGCCGGCGACGCCCTCGGCGGGCTCGCCGAACGCGGCGAACGTGCCGGCGTCGAGGGCGCTGGCTGCGGGCCCGTGGTGCGGGCCGGGGAACCACACCCATGCCGACGCGCCGTCGGCCAGCACCATCAGCGGCGGCCGCGGGCAGCCGAGTGCGTCGGCGAGCGCGGTGGCCTGGCGGTCGAGGCCTGCGGCATCGCCGTCGGACCACAGGACGGCGCCGAGATGGGTCGCCGTCAGCGGATAGCCGAGCGCGTGCTCGACGTCGGCATCGGCCGGGCCGCTGCCGGCCAGTAGCGCGGTGACGCGGGCGAACCGGGCGGCGTTGCGGCGCTGGAGCCAGCCGTCCCGTTCCTGCTGGTAGGCGAGCACCGCCTCCTCGGCCACCAGGTCGACGAAGGAGAACGTCGTCGACAGCAGCTCGCGCGCGGCCGCGGCGACCTCCGCCGCCGTCCGCTGCCCGTCCGCGACCTGGGTGACCAGCTCCTGCTGGAACGCGGCCTGCCCCAGCCGGTAGGCGCGCAGCATCACCGGCAGCGGCACGTTCTGCTGGGCCAGGCGGCGGGCCATCCGCAGGCCCGCGGGCGGAGCGTGCACCTCGTCGAGCGCGGCCCCCGACCCGATCACGGACAGCCCGATCGCCACGGTGTCGGTCACCGTGGCGCGGAGCAGCTCGGCGAGCGCGGGATCGGCGGTCAGTTCGGGGAGGGCGGCGACCACCGCATCGAGCACGGTCGCGGTGAGGTCGTCGGGTGCGGTGAGCGCCGTGCGGGCGACGGCGACCAGCCCGTCCGACGGCACCGGCGCCATCCCGCCTCCCTACCCCAGCCGCAGCGCGGCCACCGGGCAGGACCGTACTGCCGACTCGACCATCCCGTGGTCACCCGCAGGGGGCTCGCTGTCGATGACGTGCACCAGCCCGTCGTCGTCCAGCTCGAAGTACTCGTGCGCCATGGCCTCGCACATGCCGTGGCCCTCGCAGCCGGCGCGGTCGGCGATGATCCGCATCGTCACGCCCCCATCTCGGTCAGCGGAGTCTTCGTCAGGGGGATGAAGTCGACCTTGTCGCGCACCCCGCAGTCGGGGCAGGTCCAGTCGTTCGGGACATCCGCCCAGGAGGTTCCGGCCGCGATGCCCTCCGCCTCGTTGCCGACGGCGACGTCGTGGGTGTGGCCGCAGCCGGGGCAGCGCGCGGCGGCCACGTCGTCGCCGACGGTGCGGACCACGTCATCGGCGCGGACCTCGTCGGTGGGATCGGCGGGCGGCGGGTAGGCGGCCAGCAACGCGTCGCGGCGGCGCGGATCGAGGTTGGCCAGCCGCAGGTCGCCGCCGTAGTGGGCGAGCACGCGCCGGTCCATCACCCGCCGGAACAGCGGCGGGACCACGGCCAGCGCCATCATGCCGGCGTAGCCGGTGGGCAGGACGGGGCTCTCCGGGAAGTCGCGCAGGGTCTGGAAGCGCCGGGTCGGGTTGGCGTGGTGGTCGCTGTGCCGCTGCAGGTGGTAGAGCAGCACGTTCGTCGCGATGTTGTTGGAGTTCCACGAGTGCGCGGGCGTGACGCGTTCGAAGCGGCGGCGATCGGGCGGGCCGACCTCCTGGCGCAGCATCCCGTAGTGCTCCATGTAGTTGACGATCTCCAGGAGCGTGAAGCCGAAGATCGCCTGCACCACGAGGTACGGCAGGATCCCGATCCCGAACACCGCCAGCAGTGCGCCCCACATCACGATCGACATCAGCCAGGCGTTCAGCACGTCGTTGCCGATCCGGTACGGGTGCTGCTGCCGGCGCGCGAACCGCTTGCGCTCCAGCCGCCACGCGCTGCGCACCGAGCCGAGGACGGTGCGCGGCCAGAACCGGTAGAAGCTCTCGCCCAGCCGGCTCGACGCCGGATCCCGCGGCGTTGCGACCTGGACGTGATGGCCGCGGTTGTGCTCGATGTAGAAGTGCCCGTAGAAGCACTGCGCCAGCGCGATCTTCGCTGCCCAGCGCTCGGCCTCTTCCCGCTTGTGGCCCAGCTCGTGGGCGGTGTTGATGCCGACGCCGGCCACCGTGCCGACGGTCAGCGCGAGCCCGAGGTTGCCGGCGATCCCGGCCGTGCCGCCCGCGATGTACCCCATCGACGCCACCAGTCCGGCGTACTGGATCGGCAGGTAGGCCCAGGTGACCCAGCGGTAGTAGCGGTCCTCCTCCAGCGCCTCCATCACCTCGTCCGGCGGGTTGGTGGGATCGATGCCGGCGACCAGGTCGATCAGCGGCACGATGACCAGCAGCACCACGGGGCCGAGCCACAGCACCGCCGCCAGACCGGTCAGCGAGTGCAGTCCGATTGCGAGGAACGGCAACGCGGGCACCAGCAGCCCGAGCAACCAGAACCAGCGCTTGCCGTCCTGCCACGAATCCTGGCCGTCGATCGGCCGGGGGAGTGCGTATGCCTTCATCCCGTCCTCCTCGGTGCTGTCGAGGACGCTGAAGTTATGCGGGATCGCGGGCACATCCATCGGGACGGGCGCCGAATCTACGGCCTGTGCTTATGCACTGTGCACAAAGAGCCGGACGGCATATCGTGCGCGGCGTGCCGTCCGCCGTGACCCTGATCCGCTCGTCCCGCCTCTCCGACGTGGCCGAGTACGCCTACGCCGCCACTGCCCCTGCCGCCGCCCGACTGATCTTCCTGGCGGGCGCCTGCCCGCTGAACTCCGACGGGACGACCGCCGCCGTCGGCGACTACGGCGGTCAGGCCCGGGTGGCCGTCGACAACCTGCGCACCGCGCTGGGCGACGCCGGCGCCGGCCTCACCGACGTCATCAGCACGCGGGTGCTCGTCGCATCGAGCCACCAGTCCGATCTCGGCACCGCCTGGGCTGTCGTGCGGGACGCGTTCGGAGACCACGACCCGCCCAGCACGCTCCTCGGCGTCACCGTGCTCGGCTACCAGGATCAGCTGGTGGAGATCGAGGCGGTGGCGGCGGTGATGGACGCCGGATCGGCCGAGTAGGCGACCATCCACGTCGGCTCGATGCGGTAGTAGATCACCTGGGTCCAGTCGAAGGCGTCCGATCCGTAGTGGCCCTTGAGGTAGTCGAGCGTCTCCGGCCAGTGGGGATCGTCGACCGCGAACGGCGGGTTGAGGGGTCGGGCGTGGCCGTGCGTGAACACGCCGAGCTCCTCCCCGCGCATGTAGGACACGCTGACGCCGGGGCGGGCCGCGAGATGCCGGGCCTTTGCGGCGGACGGATCGGTGCCGGCCACCCAGTGCCCGTGCAGGAAGTGGCCGTCCACCCCGCTGATGCGCGGCTCGCCCGTGCGGGTCACCGTCGCCAGCGCGAGGGTGCACATCCCGGTCGCGACCCCGACGAGCTGCGCCGCCGTCAACGTCCGCTCCCCGGCCGTGACGATGGACTGCAGATGGCTGGTGGACCGCTTCAGGGACGCATCGAGCAGGTCCTGGAGTCGGCTGATCTCGGCATCGGTCTCGAACACGGCATCAGTACAGCGCGCAAACCTGACAGGTACCGCCCGGTTTGATCAGCGATCACGCCAGTGGGTGGCGCTCGGCCCATTCGACGGCGCGGCGGACGAGCTCCGCGGCGGCCGCCCCGCGCGCGATCGGGCCGTCGCGTTCCCCGGCGTAGCGGCGCCCGATCCGCGGATCCGCCGCCAACTCCACGCGGCGGCGGAGCCGATCACGGTCGCGGGCGCGCAGCGCTCGTGGTGCCACGAGCTGGTCGGCGTGCACGTCGCAGGCGAAGCTCCGCCAGACGGAGCCGCTGCCGGCGACGTAA
>Ga0307513_10001991_pt1 | contig 28910 bp, 27 predicted proteins | sample 15_EM_MG_FD_202174 | JGI IMG/M metagenome (GOLD analysis project Ga0307513, IMG submission 202174) | Populus trichocarpa ectomycorrhiza microbial communities from riparian zone in the Pacific Northwest, United States - 15_EM | ecosystem: Host-associated > Plants > Roots > Unclassified | place... | reverse complement strand
AGGACGATGCGCGATCAGCCCACGATGTCAAATTTGCTAGATTCATGAGTTCATAGATAAGGAAGAACTGATACGCTCTGGGTGGATGCACACGATCGTCTGTATGAGTCTCGATTTGCGGATTGGCAATCCCGTCGTCAAGTACCCTCAGCCGCCTCGTGTCACCTATGTCTAATAAGAGCCCCCCGAACACTCCAGTGAAGCGAACTGATTGAGGAGCGTGGAGGGCCGGAAACTGGCGCTCCAGGATATTATGATTTAGGTTGGTACAAAATAATCAACGTGGCTCTATTCAATGAGACTCGCGTTTCACTGCACCGTGCACAAATAACTTCTTTTTTTACTCGGTTAGCGGCCGAGAGCTTTGCTGATAAAGCGCCCTTTTGCTCGGAGCACAGTGAGGGGAGGGTTTTCAATAGAAACGAGGGCTGTAATGCTGTGACGCGCTTCTCAACACAATGGTCTCCACACTAATCATCATCACTGGCACTGGGTCTTTGTAAGGTTGCGGCCACGGACTTCCGTCTTGGAGCCGGAAATACGGCCATTAGAACCACCATGAACGTTCCAAAGAGCGTCGTTTAGCTGGAGCGATGCAGCTTTCTTTCGTGTCAAGTCTCATCTGGGCGCTTGGTGGATGTTTGACAAGTGAATAGGCGGGCTCTTCCAGACAGACACCAGAACAAGAAATAAAGTGGAGGAAAAAAGGTCCAATTTTTTGCATTGACTAAACGGCATGACGGGAGACTGTACCAGACGACTGAATTCAGTAAAAATGCATTCTGAAACCCGAATTTCTTGCAAATATAGCGCATTACGGAGCCACCGGTGAACAGAAAGATGTGCACGTCTAAGCGTTGAGAGGGTTCCAAGCCGGCGGCAGCAACGGCAGAAGGCTCTCTACCGTATGGGCACATGTGCTCTACACGAGTCCAAACATATGTCACATCGAGATAGGTGTTTTCGGGTGTGTATTAAGCAGGGATGGCCTCCTCCTGACGTCGAGAGTGAATAATTGACGTCTACTTCGTGGGCGGCTAATCTTATCATTTCAAACAACAAATACGGAAGCACGCTCCTGAGTGGGCTCGTATACTCCGCAGTAAGTCAACCCCCTATCCGCCCAAGCGCCGGTGTCGCAACGCAACTTTCTCCTAACGTCAGAGCTATTCCTGCGTCTATCTTTCGGCATCTTGGCGCCCACATATCGATCTCAGGAAAAACGATATGCTGACTCACCTTGCGTGCGGATCGCTCCACTGAGACTGAGACGCGAGCCCTTGGAATGTACCGTGGGAAAGACCGTCGGAGCGCGACTGGAGTCCGTTGGTCCCTTAAGGTAGAACACCCAGGCCCATCACCAGACTGGGTACAGATCCGACAGCATCGAATTTGAAGGCATATGCCCACATTTCCCTGGACCCCAATTGTCCGTCGTTCCGGTCACTTGAACCGAACGAACGGCACCAAGAAACGCAGGGACGCGCTCCCTGCCCTGCCGGGTGAAAGGTGGTGCGCGTAGCTTCCGTGGGGGAGGAAGTCGTCGGATATCGGATATCCGATGTCCCATCTCGCACGGCAGCGGAGTAGCTCAACCAAGACAGGCACGACGTCGACGCGTGAACCCAAACCTGCGGGTTGCACGGTGCAAGGGTTTTATATTGGCATATACATTGACAGGAGGTAATTACAGAAGCCAACCCTTTCGAGTCCGATAAGCTATCATTTATTGTACGCCACTACTTCACTTCCTTCCGTCCGCAACGAACGGAATGAAAACGCTCGGTGACTCAATTTTAAAAAGAGTTGAAAATCTCTGTCAGGGGTCTTGTACCTGCCTGGCTGCCTGGTATCGCGCCCCTTGGTGAAGGTCACATGGTCGTGTGGAGAAAACGCAGGGTTTATTTTGTTTTCCCACCCCGAGGGTGGTGGGAACAGGACTGACAGTGCTCTACTTTTAGGGGGGGTCTCAATCCCATGGAAAAGACCTGAAAGGGTAGGGGTGGGACCTCCATTGGTATTCGCTTGAGTGGCTGGTGGGTTTTGATGAAAGAGAAATAGAAGCCAGGGTCTGAGAGCGACGTATGTGTGGCTGTTAACGTCTCAGAGCTGACAGACGGGAAAGCAGCTCCAACATGAGATTCGAGTGAGCGTGGGATGAGCTGAGATGAGTATATATAAATCATTCGGTTCCGTCTCCGCAAAGGCACGTGGAGTAGCGAGGGTGTGAGTTGCGTTGCCATTGTCGACACGCTCTATTTTGTTGTTTTACAGAGACGGATTGAGCCGGTAAACCGGCCTCAACTTCGGTCCTTGGGCTGCGCCGTTTCGAGAAGGGCCCAGGCACAAATGAAGCTGTTGATTGGGAGATGGCAGTATTGAAAGCACGCTGAGTTGTTCCGTTCGGGGGTTGAGGACGTCTCTCATGTCGAATTGGCCATGGGAGGTTCGCGAAGCCGCGCCGAGAAGCGGGCGTTCGCCCTGATGGCATCACAGGGGAAGCATGAGGACGAGAAGCTGAACAGGTTGGTCGCTAAACCTTGAATGTGTGCATGAAAACGTTTGTATCGAAGTGCCGCATTCCAGCCGGTTCTCAATACGGATTTTAGTCACGATTTTCTGTGTGTTGTGTGGAGCGAGGTGGTGAAGGGCTTGAAGGGCTCCTGACGATGGCCTCCTCCGAGACGCGAGACGCGAGATGAGTGGGGATCCACTGACCAAAACGGGAAACAAGTCCGCCCGACGGATCGCGTTTTCGAAAGCGCCCGCGATCTTTTGGAGGATTGGTCGGGTTCTCTCAGGCATGATGCATGCGCCGCAAAGTATCCTAGGGCTTCTCGGAGCTCAGACGCTGTGAAGGCATGGGAGAGAGCGTGTGGAATGCACTGCGAGAGGAGACCCTCGAGAGGAGTAGAGCAGTGCCGTCGCGCGAGCGATGCATAGAGACGTCTTATGGAACCGGAACGAGACCAGTTTGGTGACCGGCTGGGACCTTAAGTGTATGCCGAGCGAATAGGGGCTTCTGGCGGCAATTGAGTTGGGTCGTCGTGAAGGACGTGAAAAAGCGGCGGAATGTGCCGTAGAAACCTCGTTGTTTTACGAGGGTGGATGGTTAAGCGCCCGAGGAATTAGGGGTGTCCGGGGTCAGGGGCCTTGAGTAGTTGTTAGACAGCAGGGACAAGGCGCATCGCAAAACTCACCATAATAAAGGGTTGTGTGTACAGCACCTCCTGCTTCATCTGCAGCCGCCGTGGTCCGTACAGCCCACCATCTCTCCTCCCACTTGCCTCCGCACTGCGCTCGCCGACCGCACCGACGACGCGCTACTACGTACCTGTACTATCCCGGGTTATATATCACTGCAAGCGCTCAATACCGTCTTAGATCATGGCTCCTACCCGCAGAGTTAAAACCGCGCGCGCCCCATCGCAGCGTCCGCCCTTTCCCCCGACGCCCTCTGGCTCTGACGAATATTCCGATCACGATATGGACCCTGATGCTAACTACAACCCTTCCGGCGCCCACCCACGCGCCTCTCCTTATCACCGACACTCCCAAGGTGCTTACCCCCTCCAGAGGGGCACCGCTTGTCTCTCTTGTCGCAAACGCAAAATGGTACGCGTCCTGCTCTCCTTAGACTCGTATCCGATCATCCGCTCACCCCTTTGCTCATCCTCCCTCTACTCGCCGCCACTCACTCAGAAATGCGATGGGTCCAAGCCAGTTTGCCAACAGTGTACCAAGGCGAATCGTGCCGCCGATTGTGAATACGACGATGGCAAATCTAAGACACGTACTCAGCTCCTCCAAGAGAAGATTCAACGCCTCGAGTCCCGAATCCATCAGCTCGAAGGTGTCCCCTCAACTCAGCAGCAGCAATCTACGAACCCTGGTGGTCCTCTACCATACTCCACCTCAGCAACAGGCAACCTTGTAGACGTATCCCTACATTCCTCATCACTCGCCTATGGCTCTGGCCATCCAAATCCAATCAGTGTCTATGGCAGCCCCAGAAACACCCCCTCACCGCCAAATCGGCAGACCTACTTTGATGAGAATATCTTCTCAACTGCTGCACCACCGCCTCAGCAGTTCCCTGGTGATGTCTTCCTAGATCCCACATCGGCTGATCCACTATCCCTGGGTGAGCCCACTTCTTCCTTACATTTACCCGCCCTCAAATGGACTTGGGCTTGTTCCTGGCAACGCGCCTCCTTTGTGATCCATCTCGGGTTTCACTGGCGCAGCCTCTTTTTCTTGGTTTTTTCGAGTCCAGGTAGGGCCTTTCGTGCCCTCCGAACGACGCCAAAGGCTACCCTTGCGCGACCCTCCGCGTATTACGGAGAATGTATACACCTGGCACCAGGCCTGACACCGGACAGACAGAAACACACCCCATTGTTCACTACCAGCCCACCTGCCTGATTTGATTGATGTTCCTGCTCATCCACTGACCTGTTCCTATTTGCAATTAGATTACGCTCTCAGCGGTTCAGGCGGTGCGCTGGTCTATGATCAAATACAACTCCTCGACACCTCGAATCCGCCGACAACTGGCCTCGACGCGTCTGCTTGGGAGATGACGACCCAGACGCTTATGAACGATTGGAACGAGGAACTCCCCCCACAGTTCAGGCAGGGAATGTGAGTGTATTCAGAATATCCGGGTGTCACCCCTGTTTCCCGACGGCCCTCCAAAGGGCCTTCTATCTATTCCCTACCCGAGGAAGTTTTCTATCGGCCGTGTACTGACTACAGCTTCTTCTCGTCTTTGATAGGCTGGACCTGGTTGTGCCACACCTACCAGCCCTCGGTCTCGATTTGCACCTGCCAACCTTCCTTCCATCATTGATGTATCCCTCTAACCATACCAGTCGCCCGCACCCTTGTCTTCTCAATGCACTCTATCTCCATGCTTGCTCCATTGCCCCGCCTCAGCAGCAGCTACGCCAGCACGAGAACCGCTTTCTTCAACGCACTCGCGACGCCATTCAACACTCGCTCAATCGCTCTGACCGTCTCCTCGATGGCCTTCGCGCGCAATGCCTCCTAGCAATCTGGTACTACGCCCGTGGACGAGTTTTGGAGGGCTATGCCACTACCAGCGCTGCCGCACGGTTCGCAGTCGGCTGTGAGCTCAACAAGATCGTGAGCCCTGTGTTGCGGCGTCTGCCCGAGAACACGAACCTAATCTCCAGTGGCATTGCGGCGTCGGCAAGTGGACTGGGTATCGGGTTGCCCAGCCTGGTCGCTGGGGCCTCGAATTCGGCTGGGGCTGCGAGCAGGAACGCGACTGGTGTATCCATCCCTCCTGCACTTGCCACGTCCCGCCACATCACCTTGGGCTTTGGCACTGGTCTACTCCCCTCGTCGTCCTTCACTGGTCCCCCCATGGCCTTCACCCAATCGCCCACCCCAACTCGCGGCAACTACATTCTTGACCCCCCACGGACGACTCGTGAACTTGGCGAGCGGATACTCGTGTTCTGGAGGATCTTCAACCTCGATCGGTTCTGGAGCGTCGTGTCTGGCTTGCAGCCTGCACTGAGTGAGGATGAAATCATGACTGTATGGCCAAGGGGGATGGATGACTACCATAATGTGCGTAAACCTCAACGCTGTGCGTGTTTGCGTGCTGAAAGGCTTACCAATCCATTTATAGAACAACGTCTCTGATAACGAGTATGCCTCGCTGCGCACACTGGGTATCCGGCAACCACCAAACCCCAGCGTCCGACCCGATACCCAAGCAGCGCTTTTGTCCAAGGCCGTTGCGCTCTTCGAGCGAGCCGCTCGTCTTTCCGGAAGTCTCTCCTCCGCACAACCACCTACTGAAGCCTTCTGGGTCGCCTTCCGCCTAATGGAAGAGTCCATTAGCCACCTGACGAGCTCCATTCCTCCCTACCGACGGTCACAAAACGCCGCCCCCTCCGGCCCCTCCCCCACAAATAGCAACTCTCCTCCATCCTCCGCTGGCGCCTCTGGCTCGTTCAACTCCAGCGCAGTCGATGTGACATTATTGCTCAGCCACATCGTCGTCCGTGCTGCGGCGATACAGTTGCACAACATTTTCGCCAATGAGCGCTCTGATAGCTACCAGATGGCCCTTGGTGCGGCGAGGCAAGCGGCCGCGATCGTAGCGGAGGTCACCGAGTGTACGCCCGAAGGAGTCATCGCCGATATGGATATCATGCTTGGGGTACGTGCCGTTTCTGCGATACCTTCCCTCCGAAGACGCAATTGCTGACATGGTCTTTGTTTAGCCTTGTCTGACCCTGGTTGCTGATACACTCGTCCGAGAATCTCTCGATCGCCCGCACTCCGCCGATCCTCTCGGCATCCTAAGCGGCACCGCCGCAGCGACCTCATCCGGGCTTGGTGGCAGCCCAGCACTCGACGCGGAGCTGGACGCGATCGTCTACGTGCTCAAAGTCCTCGGCAGCCGCTCACCGCTCGTTTATCGGCAGGCGGTCCTCGTCGACGCCGCCCGCAACGCCGCAGTACGACAGCACCAACACCAACACCAACACCAACACCAGCACCAGCACCAACACCAACAACAGGAGCAGGGGGGCGGGCAGCAGCAACCGCCGGGGCAAGCTATCGCGAACCACGCCGGGTCTATTTCCCCTCCCATGCCACCGTTGCAGCAGCAGATGGGTACTGGAGGTGTCGGCCAACTCCAGATGATAAGCTTTACCGCAGGCTTGGCTTGAATGGCGGCGAAGCAATTTGTCCGATTAGAGGTGGATAACCTTGATTTATTATTGGCGCTTCGCCTCTTCATCCGGGTCGCGGCTTGAGCGGTGCTCGCTGCACTGAGGTGTTTTCTGGTCTGGTTTTTTTTTCTCGTCGCATAGAGCGAGTATTATATGCCTCCCCACGCGCGGAGTCCTAATTAATGTCGGATCGACTGTCTCTTGTCTTCATGTTCGTACAGTACCCCAAGCATTCCGAAATTTTCATTCTGAGGTTTATAGCATATTCTCAGTTGGGGGTTGGTTATGACCATTTATGTACTAAGTACTTGCTAGGAAGGAACCAAATCTAACCTATGTCTTTGTTCAGCTTCATTTCTCTCTCCTGATAAATTAAAACGTGCATGTGCATGCCCGGTTTGCGAAGCTCCTACCACAGTACTAATTGTCCATCCTCAGCCTTTTTAGTCTTCAAGAATTATACACTTAGGGGTACAGTAGATCATAGGCCGTGCTGAAAGACACGTGGAATTCTCCCGGAGATCGATATGCTCGATATGCGATGCGACTGCTCGGTTTCGGCTCGGCCAAACAGATGTGATCCCACGTGATGCGACTCGTCAGCTTTCTCACGACCTCCGATCGGCACGAGATTATTGCCGAGATTGCCAATCATTGCTCGCGTGGGCCCTTTCCGGTCGCCAAGCCTGTCAGCCACACGCGCCCCCCCTGGTGAACGTGAACAAGCTGGACAAGGATCATCATCACGTTGTTGTGCATAGCACTTTTGTCTCGTTCCTTGTTACACCACACCTCGCTCACGAGTCTGTTGACACCTGAAACGCGCGCCGGATAATTTCTACAAAAGCCTCTGCGCGTTTTCCCCCCATTCGCTCCCCGAAGGTTTCCCGCGGCAAAGTTTCCTTGTGTAGATCGAAGTTTATGGGTTCTGGTATCCACCTTCTCAGCATCATTATTCCATTCCCACATAGTCTGAGGAAAGACCCTTTCGATTGTAAATTCGAATCCTTACTCCTCCGCGATCTTCCGATGTAGTGTACCATAATACGCACCCGTAGTCCATGGAATTTCCAGCTAGAACCTTGGCCCTGCGACTGCCCCTCGCCCTTCCCTTCGACTGTCATGGATAAAGCCGTCTGGCAACAAAATGCCCCGATGGGTGCGTTTGTTGGTAGCTGAGCTGAACGGAATATCTAAAGGCGTTGTGATACATGACGGCAGATACAATGTCCCCAAATACTCGTCTACGATGTTCACAATGGAGAATCTCATTCCTGGCAGCCTGCTGTCGCCAGAGCGAGACGGTTGTGATATACATACAGATACCGAGGTGGCCCTACCCATATTGAGTATCAATGCAATGAGACGGACAATCTACGCAGGAGTCGTGATCGAACCAAGTGGTTCGTTTGCCACTCAAGGTGCGGACCTCGGCCGGTATGTGTATGTAGCAGATATCCATTTAGTGCACAAAATGTACATTCCATGCCACCCAACGACGACGTCAGGTCGTGCCCCCTTACAGGTAGCGTCTGAGAGTAGAAGTGGTCGTACACTTTGACAAGAGTGCAACACTATTTGCGGCGTAATAGGCTTTGTCCTTGCAGTTTACTAGGACTGTAGGTGTGATAGATGAAAAGCCGGAATGCAAATGAATTTCGTCCGCCGCCACCTTTCGACATTTTTGGGAATGGACAAATTTGTGCTAGTGGAACTGCTACCCATCACAAGAGTACTTATATTACTGTGTTTTATGTCCGTCAGAGATCTCATCGGCCTCGCAGATTAGTCCCTTCGTCGTGCGGGTGCTCGGCCAGGCATGTATTCAGTCCTCAAGTCCTGATTTAGCTGTTATCTGACCACAATTTTGTCCTTGCCCCGTCTGTTAGAACCCGGGGCGTTATACCTTGCAAGGTCAGATGCGATTACATGATGACTCTCAGCTTGGTTCAAATGGATCCGCCCAGGAACAAATACGTACCTGCTTGGACGAAGACCTCCTTATATTCTTCTCGATACAGGAGAGGGAAGGCCCGAGTACACCTCCGTCCTCGAACGCGCCCTCCTGGAAAATGGCGCAGCCCCACCTTCAAATGGCGTCTACATATCCGACGTGATAATCTCGCACAAACACCCAGATCACCATGGAGGACTTCACAGCGTGTTAGAACTCCTCGAGCAGCTGTGGAGCCGACACGGAACGCGATCTTCAGGCGCGGCTTACCCTCCTCCACGTCTTCATAAATTCGCTTCGACCTCGAAAGCCCTAGATCGGTGGGATACACTCCTAGGTGCTTCCTTAAGCAAAATCACAGACGGCCTTGTTTCGATCCCGCCTCCGTCAAGTGGCTTGAGTGGCAAACCAGAGATCCACCGTTTCCATGAGATTAAAGACGGGCAAGAGTTCACTCTCACAGGAGACGGTATTACAGACAGGTCTATCATTCGCACCATTCACACCCCCGGCCATACCGACGATTCAATTTGTCTCTATCTCCAAGAGGACCAAGCGCTCTTCACATTCGATTCTGTCCTTGGTCAAGGAACGGCGGTATTTAAGGATCTTTCTCAGTACATCTCTTCCCTGCAGCACCTCCTCGACCTCAATGCCAAAGGCGAGATCGCGTTCACCAAGCTGTATCCTGGCCACGGACCCGTCGTGGAAGGTGGTGAGAAGCTCATTCAACAATATATAGTGCACAGGTTGGAAAGAGAAGAGCAGCTGGTCAAGGTGCTCGGCTCAAGGGGCGAAGTCGACGATAGAAGATGGACGGTGGATCAATTGTTAGAGAAGGTATACCCGCCACATGTATGGGAAATGGCGAGGCGAGGGGTTCTTCTTCATCTCCACAAGCTGGAAGTGGATGGAAAAGTTTCAAAGTCTCAACGCGACGGAGTCGATGCCTGGACCCTGCTCTGATCGGACCAGTCATGTTTCGAAAGGTCTGTGGAAGTACCTGGTGACATTGTGGTAGTCAAGCAGCGTAGTTCTCGGTTCAATTGAATTTGTCGCGTCGACCACCTCTGTTGTTGAACTCAACAGGTATCAGGTGTATGGGTGATGTTTAGTAGGCGTTATTAGAGTTTTTAGTGCCATCACCGACTGTATTTGGTGGAAAATTACAAGGGTCTTTTCTCGGATGGGAACCTTCTCACGACCACGACCGCCGCATTCTTTCGGCATTCTTAGAACGGGTTATCACCGTGCACAAGTGTCCCAGGGTTGTGTGAGACGTGGTGGCCTAATTCCGATTTCTGGGTTAATTCTTTCCACATCATATTTCAGGGGGGTACGTACCATGTTGATCCTCGAACAGAACCTTGGGGGGGTTCTTTACGCCTTTCTTCTCAGCGTCTTCATGGGTCTCCACAATGTCCGAGACTACACCGGTGTGCTTGCCACCACGGCTTTTGGAAGAGACAGTGTCTCCAATGTTGGTTTGTTCACCGCTCTTGTCCGTCACCGGCATTTCTGAATGTTATACGTTACTAGTAAATGTGGTAGTGAGAAAATTGAGCTGAGGAGATAAATACCGGTCGTGTTGAGTCTTCATTCGAGCCCCAGCTCTGTGATGTCAGTTGTTCGCTATTAGCGTCAGCGTGATGTCATAATAAATGTCCTGAATGAGGGCACAACGCTTTCGAGAGTCGAGAGATGGGGATATACAGAAGTGGCTGTGTACTTAAATGCCTCAAAAAGATCAATACCCTGGAGGGCGCACTTCTCGTCGTAAGGTCATCAATGAATTCACGTTGGAAACTTAGTACAGAAGAGCGATAGAAATTTTGCACAACCGAATTCAAAGGAGCGCATTGCCATCTACAAATGACACACCGTACCAGTCTTGAGGCTTTGCTCACGGTCCATTACGGTAGTCACGCCATACCATAGGTGTCAGCAATCCAGGAGTTGACGATCTTCTCCGCAAGGCGAAGGCGAATGTCTTCTGTCTTGGCTCCTCTCGCTTGAGACTGACATCCTATACGACTTCTCACGACTACCAAAATAAGGACTCATGGGGGTAGTGAGGGGGTCGTTGTATTGGTGTCCGAAGGAGGATTTCGAGACGCAACTGGCCCCCCCGTCAGGCTCCAGAGAATTGGCGACTGCCAGCGATGCACGCCATCCCAGTACAGGGGAGGGAGGAGTAGAAACATGGTCCAGGGTCGGAGAAAGAGAAAACGTCGAGGCTGTGGGCGATCGCAGCTTTGAAACCGTTGAGGCGCGGTACGAAGGGAGAACAATCGACGCGCCGTCACCTTCCCTGTCCCGAGCCAGACGGTAGGACAGGTATTTGCGCTCGTGCACCTCTTTGCTCGCCTTCTCCGCACGGTTGATTTTACGGCAGCACCAGCAGCACGCGGTAATCAGCCCGATGAGACCGATAACCGAACATGTGGCAATCGCGGCAATCACTCCTTTGGAGAGTGTATTTTCTGCATCCATGATGGGTAAAGCATCGCCGATTGTCTTGTTCAGGCAGGATAGATACTCGGATGTAAGAAGAGCAGACGGGAGAGGGTCGCTCATGTTGGCTGGGGTTGTGGTATTGAGCGGCTGGTAAGCATACGAGTTATTGTAGCCGGTGTAGGCGAGGGCGAAGGAGCTGGAGCGATACCACTGAAGGACGTGGCCGGGTTCGAATCTATCCTTGGAAGCGGTGGAAAGCGTCCAGTTGGCGGGGTTAGCGTCGATAGTATGACAGCCACCTTGATCCGTAGGGAGGACAAGAATGTCCATCATGATGTCGACACTCGCTTTGTCACCGAACATGTAGTAGGTGTGGTTCTTTCCTTCCTCGGAGACTTTGCCATAAGCCGGGTCAAGTTGAATATCAACGACTACGAGCTCTTCACCAGGGCGTGTGTCGTTCAACCTTGACGAGGGATATTCGTATCCACCGCTGCCACAGTAGCTGTCAGGGAACCAGATAGGCCAAAATCCGAACGTAAAGTCAGTACCCTCCACTCTCTCCACCATAGACGTATCGGTACTATAGATACCGCTCCCAAAGCGACTCGATCCGTAGATACCGCCACGACTTCCACCACCAACGCTGCGCCCGGGAAACCTGGAATTGGAACCAAGGCGGTAAGGTGAGCCACCGCCTCCTGAGGATGCTCCAGCCGTGCGAACCAGGGACGAAGAAGACTTTACGGTAGGGTTGGATGAGCTCCCGCGAGGCCCCCCAGTTCCCCCCCGCCCACCTCCGCCCCCTCCACCACGACCACTCCCTGACCCCCCTTTACGGGGGAGTAGTCGGTTTGGCGATGAGACTAGAACGTCCTTCGTGTTTGCATTGATCGCTTGCGCTGAGATGGGAAGTAATGCTGTAAGGCCAACTAGCACTCTAGATAAATATCCAGAAAAGTGCATTAAATCGTGGACTGTGCTTGGCTCCTGAGGAGTACTGAACTTGAGATAGTGGATATGAATGATTCAATACTCCGTCTTCATCTTATTTATATCCTTCAAGAACTTGGCACGGATTTTAGAAGGCGCGCCTCAACAAAGGGACACGACACTCGGGATGTCCATTCGTGGCACATTGACCACGGCCATTGGGTTATATCCTTTGCCGCCAGTGTCCTCTTCGCCAGCCATTGTCACCTTGCTAGCTCTTGGACGTGGCGCAGTGATGGGAGCAGATCAAGAAGGGTAGGATGAGGAAATCCACGATCCATATGGGGGACCGCCTGACCTAACAGTCCAAATCGGCCCTCGACACAGGAATTTTCGAATCAGTCCCCTGAGGGATGGCGGGTTCGTGTCGGGCACGCGTGCACGCGCGAACATCATGCGACGCGGTGCACACCTACCGCTGGGACACCACGGGCCGTCTCGTCGCGTTGAGACCATCGATCGCACTCGATCGACGGAGCGATATATCTGGCCAGGTGTGGTCAGGCCCATAAACGTAATTTAGTTTTTGTACACCGGGAACTGTTCCACTGCCCTGTAAGGAAACGGAATTCGGAGGGTTACGGCCCCAAGCGGTTTCCGCGAACGCGCGGGGTGCTATACCCGACTGCACTTCCACAATGAGGTGTGAGTGATCACCTAGTCTCACCTCCCCTGCACCAGTTCAAGTCCCCTCCAAGGACGCCCAAGGGTCTCCAAGGTAACACATAGCCATTGAACTATCGCCTGCATCGATGTACCCTTATGTACTATTTTATTTGGGCAATTTCCATCTGGTGGAACTAGAGCGACACCCACAACTATGCGGGTTCTTCCTATCGAGAATTTTGTTGGCCCTCGCCCCGGCTACAGGGTGACCCCGTTCTCTCCGCGGAACCGCGTCCCCCTTCCAATCCATTCACTCCAATGACCTATGGTATTTTGACTTCTCGGAGATTTTTGTCATACACAGCCCAAGACCGGGTCTGTTGGTTTACGCCCAGGTCCGGGAGTAAGTTTATCCACGTCTTCATTCCTCATATAAAGAAGGTATGCATTAACTAATTGAGCCATTATTGGCTGCCTGCCCATTGTAAGGTTGATTCGTTCCGGAGTTGAACCGATTGTGCGGCAGGTGGTCCTATGCCCCCATGGAGAGGTATTTATTTGGTGATTTGTATTTGTGCAGGACCTCCGATTGGATCATGGTAATTCTGAATTCCGCGGCAACAGGTGCTATAGAATGTGCTGTATGCTCATAGCAAATGTATAATTTGGCCGGTTCAGCTCTTTGGCTGTGTGCCTTAGCTATCTTATTACAATATGGACTCTATCAGTCTCTTCCTTGTCAGGCTCGCTCCCTGAGACAAACGTCTATTCATTCGAGATGAATGGATATATAGAGAGCGTTGGGTAATTAAGAGTCCCGCTTCTTCAGATTCAAGATCGGGAGTAAATTCCTCGACCCAGCGGACACCATGACAGCATTCACAGACGTGCTCTTGTAGCCGCGTGGCAGATGAGGCTTCCACCATCAATTATAAATTTCGCGTCTGTAATGTGGGACGCCGCCCGGCTAACAAGGAAAAGGACTGTCCCGCCCATGTCCAGGGCGTCACCGAGTCGTCCTGAAACAGCGTGTGGGGACTCGCTCTGTATCAAACTGTAGCAGCTTACCCATTGGTTGATTCGCCTCGAATTTGTCCTTGTGCTCTTTCATGCCGTATGCGGTCATTTTGGATGGGAATACACTGGAGGGCTCGTTCAGTTTCTACGTATGCCAATTCCGGTACTCATACATACCCAGGGCAGATAGTATTGACACTGGGATTATCGTTAATCCAGACGTATCAGTCACATATGAGGGGCCCACGCACGTGATGTAACGGGGAGCTAAGGTAGTGGCGAGGGTGGAAGCCAGATGATTGACAGCCGCTTTGCTGGTGTTATCTATGCCAGTGCTGCTTTAGCCGGCTAAACGAGGGACACGAGGGGATTCTCACAGCTCCAGAGTCCGTGGCCTGGAGAGGATAATTCGCTTCCCTCTGCACGGAGATAAACACTCGCAGTAGATGAAATATTAATGACCCGTCCAGGGTCGATTGCGGTAGCGTCTTTTTCCAAGAGTGGGGTCAGGCTGGGGACAATGAGCATAAAGAGGGGGGGCGAGGCGATCGGTTTTAACATACTTGGATGTTACTAGGGACGGCGAAGAATCGGATTAGTAAGGTCATTGCCGCGAAACAAAATGCATACGAACAATAGAAGATCGCCTTCACGTTCAACGCCATAACACGGTCCCAGCCTTCTTTCTCAGGGAAATCATCATAAGGTGCACCCCAGGTAGCACCAGAGTTGTTGACCAAAATATGGAGCTTGCTCTCCTTGGCCTTGAACGCAGCCGCCAAAGCGTCACAACCGGCCTTACTCTACAAGAGCGAGAAAGCACACCGAAGCAAATTAGGGGGCTCTATCAGTTGCTGTGAGATGGCACGTACGGCGAGGTCGGCTATTAAGTAGTGACAAGAGCCCGGCCATTTCTTGTTTAATGCCTCGGAGACCTGGGTGGTTATTAATGAAGCTTTCGGTGATTTAAAGTCGAGGGGGTTACCACGAACCTCCTTGAGTTGCTTCTCCTTGCGAGATGCAATATAGACTTGAGCGCCGTTCTGGACGAGCGCCGTGGCGATCATTTCACCAATGCCCGATCCCCCACCAGTAACAAGAGCGATCTTGCCTATATTTTCCGTCAATAAAATTGGGATTTCAAAGCAGAACGAAGCCAAACTGACCCTTGACATTGAAGAGGTTGTTCACACTCAAGTGGTGGTCTGCAGCGACGTCAGGATCAGTCCACGACTACGGCAGAAATGGTTCATAAAATATTTCTCACTTTCCCTCGAGGCCATAACGGGTAAAGGAGCAGAGTGAGCTGAGGACAGAGTCGGACAAAGTACAATGAACGCTGCCCATTATTTTGTCCGCGCTTTCACCGGCTTTCACCGGCTAGCGTTGCCGGAATCTTTGGACTGTCACTTGGAACAGAGTGACACAAACAAATGTCCACAAGTGTCCACAATGTCCACAAATGTCCACAAATGAACCCAAATGAAGAATATTATAACATTAAACAGAGAACATAACCCAGTTTCTCTACTACCCAAATGAAGAATATCATAATATATTAAACAGACTACCCCAGAATAGAACCCAGGGACCCTCGGCTAGTTCTGCTCTCTCTACTTCGCCTGGCAGCCTTCTTCTCCCTATCGAGGTATCGCTGCCTCGCCTGTTCGATCGTTGTCATCCACTGTTGGCAATCACGGGCAGATGACGCTCGTAGATGGATTATCTGGCCTCCTCGTGGGTACGAGGTAGTAATTTGGAACGCCAAGTCATCTGTGAGGACCAACGTTCAGCACGCAGGGGTTCATGGCCCGCAACGCAAGGTGACTGACCTCGGCCACCTGGCAGTTCGTGGATGGCTACATCAGATAATGGCATTGGGTTGCGGTACACGGTCTTGGTGGCTTCCTCGACCAGAATCAAGATGTCCGTGCATAATATCGCCCTCAGTCGTCTTCCACTCTTCGCTTTAGCTAGCAGCCCTTCCTTGAGCAACCTCCTGAGTCCCATGAACCTTGTTGGAGCCGTCAGGTCCAAATGTCCTTGACCGACCCACAGCTCCTTTGAAAGTTCGGCCAAACGCTCCTGTCCTTCTTGGTCGCGAATGCTCTCATTAATGGCCTCGAGGATTGTCTCCGCTGTAATGAGCGAGTTCTCAATCTTGTCTCGATCCATACTAGTTTCAGTGTAATTGAGTATTTGGCGGATAAGGAGAGGGTAGCGCGTGAGACGTTGCATGGGGATCAGGAGATAGCTAGATAAATCAAGACTTCGAACACTGGGATCGGTCTCGCGTAAATGTTGGAGTTTGGCCGCTAAGTCAGGTTTTGTCTCTCTGAGGGATTGGAGAATCCTGATAGCATTGCTCTGGTTAACACAGTATTGCTGCAACAAATTTAGTGACTATTCTCAATTATAGCGAATAAAAGCTACCATATAAACACCCATATCTCCGATATGCTTCTCAAGCAAGTCGCCAACGTTGTCAATGTACAGCCGGCACTCCTTCTGTCGTCCTTCTAGTTGACTTAAGAACGCCTATTTATGGAGTCATTTAAGAATCCGAGTTCTCCAAATACGAAAAACGCACAGTATTGGTGAGCAGAATATCTTCAATGTTAGCGAAAATCACCGTGATTGCTTTATCGTCCAGCAACGGCATAATATTTGCATAGAACACCTGGAAAACGCATGGGTCTCTTTCTTCGCAATTCCTTTGGCTCGCGCACCTCGACGATAAGCTGAAGGTCCCGAACGTATGCGCTTTCGGTGTTAATGAGCTCGAAGATAGTCTGGTGTGGATTTATATCAATAAGTTCGTTTAAATTGTATTTCAGTACACACCTCCTGTCGCTTCCTCTCGCCAGATGGTATTTCTTGAAGGGCCGTTTTGTCTAGTAAACTGGACCAATTCTAGAGGTATGCAATCAATTATCCCGCTGTTAAAGGGGGGTTCAGGGTGAATTATACTCACCGAGCCAAACGCGGGGCTATTCTCTCTCATTGGCGTGGTCACAGCAGTGACCGGGATAGGTGCGCTTATCATCGGAGCGGAGATACTTGCGACACTAAATGTTTTCTTCTCCTCACCAGGCGTTCGACTTCTGCTCAAGAAACTCAACAGGCCGGTGTAACCACCGCTCTTGTTCTCATGCATCGCAGGCTGAGTAGACGTCGTGGGTGATAAAGACACTGTCCCCATGCTAGGAGTGATGGGCATTCGTGGAGAGGACGGAGGGATTGAACTCGCATCTGAGACTGTATACGCGGTCGAATCGCGATTCGTGGTGCTCGGTGTCGTGGCTTCCCGATTTTTGAATGTCTCATAGCGCTCATAAGCGTCGTCCAACCCCGCACGAGGTGATGGAGGTAGAGGAGGGAGTTCACGTTCTTGATAGAATGTCGCTGGTAGACTTGGCACTGGTGCCGCTGGGGGTGGTCGTCGACCCTTCTTAGTTGAACGGCGTCGTACGGGAGGGGTGGGTGGTTTCTTCCCTTCAGCAGGTTGCCTAATGATAAGACCTGCGGCTTCGAGCACGCGGATTCGTTCTAGCTCTCGTTGTTCTCGCTCGTGTTGGCGCTGCTCCTCAGTCATTTCCTCATCGTCAGATGGTTCAGTATCGCTATCGCTATCACCCCACCCTTCGCTACTGTCTTCGCTATTAGACTCATCTTGTGCAATTTCTTGACCGGCCTGTAAAGGTGACGCTTCACTCTCAATCTCTCGAATGGCCATAGTAGGAGTCGCAGAAAGGGCCCGCGGCAACAAACCTGAATCGTCAGTGTATCAATTTCAAGGGGCCAAACGCACAATCGGTCAAATAATCCACGACAGAAAGTTCCATTTTGTTTGCAAGACGAAATCGGGTACACCAAGGGTAGCGGTGCCGCACCAAAGCAGGGGTGTAATGCGCGTCGAGAGGAACAAAAGCCAAAGAGAAAGAGAAGACTTCAGCCTGCGGCCAACGACCGGAATGGATCAACAAGGGGACGGACAACGCGAGCTTGAGTGCTAGGGGTTGCGGGACAAGGAGAAACACTAACCATTCACGACCTCCAGATAAGCGGCGGGGACGACGTAAATCCTGCCGTCTTTTTCTGCCTTCCACCAATCGGGTTCGCTTCGGTCGACGATCGCGAGTACATCGCCTTCGTCAAACGACAACTCGTCCAGATTGCCAGCTGCATAGGGGTACATCGCTGCTGCTTTGACTATAGAGGCACATCTCAGGATCTATCTGCACCAAAAATACAACGATAAATATAAGGTGCTTACTGTCGTCCAAGATTTGCACGTAGCTGCTTGGGAAGAATCCTTTGGCCCCGCTGCTGGAAACAGATCCGTACCACCACGGACCGCGAGACTTGGACGGGTGAGCGAGTAGGACCAAGTTCTCGGAAAAGGCAAGGTCTTCCGTCCTTGAACCTTCATACTTGTACAGGGATCGTACACGATGCGCTGTAACCACACCATCGTCAGAGGCTTCTCAGTCGAGTATGATTCACACTCACCTGTGCTCAAGTCAACATCCTCGAGTGGATCATGGTCTTCCTCAGTATGCACAGGCTCCGCATCTTCACTAGACACATTGATAGCCGGAATCGGCGCAGCCACGGCAGGTTCCTCACCAAGGGGAGGGAGAGCAGGAGCAGGAGCCTTCTGGCCAACCTCGGCCGCTAGTCCAGCATACCAATCCACGCTTTCCTTGTATGCATGTCCATTTGGCGGTGCCGTCGGCGCAGCAGATTGAACGGGCGCGGGTGGGGATGCGGGACGCGGCGTGGCGTTAATATGCGGAGGGGGGACAGCATCTCCTAAGACAGCACCGGCACCTTGAACGACGGACCGATCGATCGTCTTAGTTGGCCTGAGCTTGGCGCCACCGACGATACTCGCGAAGAGCGCACCGCGGTTATCAGACGGCGCCGGGGCGAGGGGTGCTGCTGGCGGTGGGAGCGGAACACTCGGTGGGGGCGGTGGGGGCGGAATTGCAGCAGCTGGAATTGGCGCTACAATCGTTGGCCCAGGCGGCGGGGGCGGGGGAGGAATGTTGAGGCGTGCTGTCGGAGGCGTCTGAGGCGCACTCTGTGCACCCCCACCAGATGCAGCACTCGCAGGTCGGGCAGGCATGACAATTCCGAACAAATGCTGGGCCAGCTTCTGTCGCGCATTCCGGTCATCGTCACTCGAGTCTTCGTCCTCGTCCTTCTCTTCACCCCATCCGCTTTCATCATCCGAATCAGGTGGGGGAGGTTGGCTGTAGAAGCTCGGCTTGCTTGGGGCGGGTACTTCGGCTTGGCGCTGGGGTGTGGGGAGAGATGTGTTTGGGGGCGCCGGCGATTCTTGTGCCGGTGCCGGAGGTGCTGGTGGTGCAGGTGGTTGGGGAGGACGGAAAAACGGGTTTGGCCCCCCTGCTGGTGGTGCAGCAGGAGGCGTCGAGACAACTCCCTGTCCAAGCCTGAACGGATTCGTGCTTGACGGCGTCGTAACTTCTGGGGGCGGTGGAGGAGGTGGAGGGGGAACAGACACAGGTGGACTAGTAACGACAACCGGCGGCGTGGGTGGCGGTGGGGGTGAAACAATCACACTTTTCTGTTCCTGTAGAGCGCGTCGCCTCGCCTCGAACCGTTCCTGCTCAAGTCTCGCTGCTTCTTCTTCCTTCTCAAGTGCAAGCAAACGCGCTCTCTGAGCCTCACGCCTCTTCCTTAACTCTTCCTCGCGCGCCTTGAGGGCTTCCTCTTCTGGGTCGGTTACTGGTTGTCGTGGTGGAGGTGCTGCAGGTGCTGCAACAGGTGTTGTATGTGTAGATACGGGAGGTGCAGGTGCAGGTGCAGGTGCAGGCGACCGGATAGCCGACGAGCGCGACGCGGGAGGTGGAGGCGCTGGTTTCTTCCTGCTTACGGGCGGAGGAGGTGCAGGACCACGCTTGATCGCTGGTGCAGGAGCTGGTACTGGCGGGGTGGGAGCGGCAGGTGTGGCAATGGGTGCAGGTGCAGGCGTTGGTGCAGCAGGCGGGGCAGGCTGCTCCTCAGCCTCCCCGCGCTCACTCGCCAAGCGTGCTTTTCTTGCCTTTTCTCGCTCCTCCATTTCCTTCTCAGCTTTTTTCGCCTTCTCTTCCGCCTCGGCCTTTTCCTTTGCCAGCCGGTCCTCAACAGTGCTATCCAGTGGGGTCGGTGACCCACTCGAAGGAGAGACGAGCCCGAGCTTGGCCATCTGCACTTGTAGGCGCTTTTGGGCCTCTGCGCGGATGAAGGCTTCACGTTCTTCGCGCGTCATGTTCTTTAGCGCTGGTTTGGCTGCTGGAGTGGGTGATGGCGCTGGTGGTGGAGCACGAGATTCTGTTCCTGCGGGTACAGGGGGTGGAGGGGGTGTGCGGTCCCGTGGTGGGCTGCGAGGACGGTCACGCTCATAGCGGTCTCTGTCGCGGTCACGATCGTAATCCCTGCGACCACCATACCGGTCTCTGTCGTCTCGGTCCCGGTCCTGGTCCCGGTCCCGGTCCCGGTCCCGATCCCGATCCCGATCCCGGTCTCGGTCTCGGTCGTCCCGGTCGTACGTGCCCCTAAGGTAACCATGATCCTCTCGTCGTTCGCGGTCGCGTTCATAACGGTCGTGATCCTCTCTTCCATAGTCATCGTCGCGTCCACCATAGCGCCCACTCGCATAGTTCCTGCGATTGCGCTCGATGGTCCATTCATCTTTCTCGTTCTTTCTACGCCGTTCACGTTCCTCAATCTTCCTCTGCACCTCGGGCAGGTCCTCATGCAGGAGATTCAACAGCTCCCGCTCGAGCTTGCGACGCTCCTCGTCTTTGGAGAATGACCGTGGACCCTGCGAGACGTAGTCGATGTCATCCTGCACGCGCTTGACACGCCGCCTCAATTCGTCCAGTCTTCGATCGAGCTCCTCATCCTCGACCGTGCGCTTTGCCTGCTCAGCGGAGATGTTCCCTAATTGCTTGTTCGCATTCTGAAGCTGCCGCTGCAGCTCTGCAATGTCCTCGGTTGCACTTTCCTTCCCTGTGCGTACGGCCTGTCGATCGATTGTACGCGACTTGGAGCGATAAAAAGTGATATCTTCATCATCAGGATGTTTATAGACCGTTCCATCCTTGCGCGGGTCTTGATTATCGTTGCCATAGAGCGAGCGGTCCTTGCGCTTGGATTGGGAAACCTCGCTACCATTGGTTGCGCGGTTGTACGTCTCATTCTTGAGGATACCGCGAAGGATATCAACAGACTCATCGAGGTTCTTTTCCGAAGGAGGCACGAGTTCTGGGGGAAGGACATCTGGAATTGTATTGCCGTTGAGACCTGCGGGGGGTTAGCGGTTTTCATAAGAAGGATTGATAGATATACCTCGGTAGATTAGACCCATTGCGACATGGAATTCTTCTCGGTTAAGTTTCCCTCGGTCAGACGGGTCTGCGAGCGTCCTGTCCGAGAAATTGAGCAAATGGACGTGCACATAAGAACCACTGGGTTCGTACCATATCTTTGCCAAGTCATTCTGATCGAGTCCACTAGCACCGAATACCTCGAGCGCCTGCTTACCGTCGAGGAAGCCGGATACAGTGGGATCCCAAGCGCGGAAGATCTGGTCGTACTGTTTGCGTTCCTGCTTCGAGAGAGCCCAAGGAATGCGAACGGTGGAAGATCCACGCTGGCTCTCGTTGTGCTGGGCAATCGACTGCTGGAGGGAAGCGCCACCGAACTGCGGTCCGCCTCCCCCTGCGCCCGCAGGAAAAGCGCCAGATGCACTGGGCATGAACGTGTTCCCCATCATCGCCAGCCGAGGGTCCATGTACCCCGTCATCTGTGGAATGAGTGACGGTGGTGCATTCAAGAAATTCGACCCTCCACCGGCACCTGGAAAGCCCGTGGGCTGGCTGGAAATACCAGGTGAGGGTGAGAGAAACCTATTCTGGCCGGCGAGATTTGCGGGAAGTTGAGGAACGGATGGAATCGTGCCAGACGGCTGGAATTGCATCTGGCCCATAGGAGGGCGCTGGAACCCCGTAGCTTGGGGCTGTTGGAACTGAGCAGGGAATCCTGTTGGCTGAGGCTGAAGTCCTCCTAGTTGTGGGGGTCGCTGTTGTTGCATCAGACCTGGGTAGCCTGTCGCCTGCGCCTGCAGATGCTGTTGGAATGGGATACCGGTCTGCATCGAGTACTGGAATCCTGGCGGGGGTTGTCCGCCCCATTGCTGGTTCATTGTCAAGGTCCCAAATTTGTGGTAGTGACGAAGTTTGGTTCCAGCCTCAAAGACAAATCCTCGCACTACTTCCACTGATCCCAGCTTATGTATTGCACGCACGCAGGACCCACGTATGGTCTGAGCGACTAAGCAAGGATTGTCAATTACCATGCACCTTCGCTCAGCGCGGTTCGCAAGTGTCAGTGGCGCTCGATCCTTGGGGCACCAATTCTCACAATATTCCACTGCTCCTTCTGCCTTTTATAGTGTGGTAGTTTCCTATCACTTTGCGCAACCGACGCGTACATTCTGTACTCTTGGTCTCGATCCGTTTGTTAATGGTGTGCTCGCCCTCCTAGACTGCAATGGCCTATAGCCTCATGTGGTATGTACAGTTCTCGTCTGTCTTTGGTCATAGCACCTCCAACTAGCCCAAATACCAAAAGTGCCTTCGAATTCGAGGCTTCCCCAGCCTATTCCCTTTATTTTGTTCCCGAATCCACACGTTAATGGTATCTTACTATCTTGTGTGTGTAGTTTTAATTTCCGAGTGTCTTGATATGCATCTAATCCACAATCTGGGAAGGTCGCTCTCGCTCCATGGTCTTAAAGTGAGTCTTCAAGGACGGGAAAACAGCAGCAGGAGGAGATAATATGCTGTTTGATTGGAGTGAATATAATATTAATTGACACTTATATTCAGCGGGACGGCATACAGTTCAAGATTGAGAAAAGTATTCTAGGGTGAAGTAAATATTCCCATCTCCCATTCACTTGCACTTCTGATCCAAAGGCCGTGCACAACCGAACACTACGAATCGAGGGCTTTTACAGACTACGAAAAGTGAGGCCAGACACTAGACCAAGACGGGAGCTCATATGCGGCCGGTGGGAGGAAGAACAACTGTCGGACACTTTCGGCGACAAGGAAGCTCGATGCAATGAGGTGCAGAAAAAATATGGTGCTGATTGGGGGATATGCAACATCGTCAGAGATTGTGATTCCGATCAAGCTGGACACCACCAGTACTAGAATGCAAAGGAATCCTGCGCTTGTGACAGTAACCGTGGAGATAGTCCAGAGTAAATGTTCAAGGGGACTAGGGAAAACCTCATTCCAACCCAGGAAATGGAGGAGGCCATAGAGTAACGGGGTGGTAATGATGACTATCCAAAACACTCCATTATTGACCATATCTGTGCCAGGAGAAGACATTACACCATCATGGGCCTGAAAAGTCTCTTCTGGACGAGCTGGCGGACTTGGTAACAAATTCTTTAGTGCACATACCGCCAAATCGACTCGACCTGGTTCTATGCCGTGTATCTGAGATGTTGGGGTGTGTCGTATTTCCGGGAACAATAAAGCAAGTAAAGAAGCAATAATGAGGTGGCCACGAACAAACCCACATCGAAAATCGGGGTTCGCTGGAGTCTCCTGGTCCTCAGATATAAAGGGGCTGTTCGATGCTTGGCTCCTTGCAATCTCTAAAGCTTTAAGGTACTCCTCCTCGGTGCACTCCAACAGCGCATATACCTCCCTTGCCTTGCGCCCACGCATTGGAGTAGAAACCGCAACATTGAGGGGTTTAGACCACCAAGCAAAGTAAGTCAAGAGAGCGCAGAAGCCATGGGCCGCTGTGGACACCTCTATGAGGCTAAGGGGGAGCCTTTCCACGAGTCTTGATATGCAATTGGCACAGAACCAAACAACTTGTACTATCAGGACGGCTTTGCTCAAACCACCCGACTGGCCACGATCAGTTATAGACTCCTCTGAGATATCAGGAATGATATCAGGGAAGTTTTGCATGATATATAGGAAGGTTTCAGGGGTGGGTGCGTCTCTGCTCCTTGCTGGTGGATGGTGGGTGGACTGCTCGACATCCTCTTCATCAGGGGAGACATCAAAAGCAAAGCCACTCATGGCGGCGTAAAACGCATGGACGAGGCCAAATGGGTACTTCCGAGTGGAAGGTGCTTTCTCTGCGAGACTCTCGCATTCCTTCAAAATTTAATTAGTTGTGCCAAGACTTCAACTCGGGGGAGCTCACATCTTTCAACTTTTCTCGTCGACAGAAATAATTGGACACACGAGTTAGCATGCCAAGCTGGACTGGTGATTGTCGAGATGGCAGGAGTTCGACAGCCTTCTTAGCCAGAGTACCTGCGGTCCATCTCTGGAGTATTGCAACTCCAAGTAGTATTTCCGGTGTGAGGAGTGCAATGAACATCCAATGAATGGTGAAAAGGAAGCGACGATTGGGACTTTGACGCTGGAGAGGTATATCGAGATGATGGGCATTCCATATACATATAAGCAGGGTGCTGAAGCAAAGGTTGAAGATTTGAAGGCTCCCTCGGACCTTCGGTGCCTCGACCCAACGAAATGAGGGATTAATGCTGGGAGTTGGAAGGTTTTCCATTCTCGGGCAAGTAGACTTGTGTCGATCTTGACAGAAATTGGGCACTCTGATCGAGGGATCGCACCAGGTGTCGTATCGAAGGTCGCACCTCATATACACGCAGCGGCCAATATACCCAGCCCCAATGAGCGCCGTAATAGTGGCAGTGGATGGTTTGAATCATATCCCTAATACCCGGAAGATGTGCGGTATGAGGTACCTTCGCCTTTCCTGGCCATACACAAGCTGTGATCAATGTAGCTTCCCGGTGCGTCTGGATTGTTTGTGAGAGGGAGACCGGAAAAAGGCAACGGCCCCATTGGAAGCATTCGCACGTTCTCTCGCCAGGACTTCATGGATAACCTGTTTTTCCTGGCCTTCTACTGCCTCTACTGGCCAGTGCTGTGGCGCGGTAAACAAAAGGGCTGGTTCCATATATCCTTATCAGTCTAAATTGGCGAAGTGCTGCTGGTGTGGCAGTTCAATATGGGCTCCGTCCTAGCCAACTCGCCACATATAGTACAGGAGATATCGGCAGGTGTGGTTCTTCTGGACGGCATCATGAATTTCCGTGAACCACCCTGCAGGGATCGCGGTCGCGGATCAGCGGGCTATTGTCAAAGGCATGCCGCATTTATCCAGATGAGCTATATATGCAGTCTGGATCTCATTCGCGGTGATAAGGCGAACGAGATCGCCTTTATAGCACTGCAATGACAGATTGCCTCGCCTTGGCCCCGCACGCACACCGCCTTTCATCTGACGGAACAGCTGTCTCCCATACCACCATACCAGCAAATATTTGATTGTCCATCCTTTCAGTGGAGCTATATCTCTAAACAGATGGCTGCTTCGTTGGTTCTTCATCTCCTTTGCGTCCAACCACACCTCACAGGTGGCCCGCCCTTCCTCAATAGTCAGTTTATTCATCATTCACCCCAGCTCACGACTGTTGAGATGTAGTCATATATTGTGCTTCCGTTGCCTGTCCTCTCTATTTCCTCCTACGCTAGTCAGGCTCCATTAGTGCACTACTTGGCCTGAGTTAGGAAGTGGGTTAGCTGTCATTGTAATGTAGTCCTGAACAAAATTGGGACTAGGTTGAGAGTTCCCTTGGGCTGCCCTCTTCCCGTTTGTGTGCATGCCATTCCCTGTTCACAAGAGTCAAATATACCTCCACAGGAATGGGGCCCTAGAAAGACAATCAGTACCTATTGAATTCAATTCGTGCGCCTTCCCGCAGGGACATCAGAGTTTGAAGCAAGGGCAGTTCTTTGTATGGGCGAGAGAAACCTATTCTGGCCGGCAAGATTTGAGAGATGTTGAGGAACAGACGGAACCGTGCCAGATGGCTGGATTTGCTTCTGGCCCATAGGAGGGCGCTGGAATCCCGTAGCTTGAGGCTGTTGGAACTGAGCAGGGAACCCTGTTGGATGAGGCTGAAGTCCCCCTAGTTGTGGGGGTCGCTGTTGTTGCATCAGACCTGGGTAGCCTGTCGCCTGCGCCTGCGGATGCTGTTGGAATGGGATACCGGTCTGCATCGGGTACTGGAGCACTGGCGGGGGTCATCTACCCCATTGCTGGCTCATTGTCAACGTCCCAGATTGTTGAAATTCCTGCTTGGTTGTTAACCCGGACGAAAATGAGTGTGTTTGTTGGGGCCCGCTACGAACACGTAAAGATACAATAACGAGGATGTGAGCCCTTATATACCCCAGAACATGTCTGTGTGATACTGGGCTCTACACCGCGAATAATCAGCGCACTGAGTGCTCAATATCAAATGCCAGATTCTGACGAAGTTTGGTTCTAGCCTCAGGGACAAATCCTCGCGCTACTTCCACTGGTCACAGCTTATGTATTGCACACAGGCAGGACCCATGTATGGTCTGAGCAGCTAAGCAAGGGTTGTCAATCACCATGCACCTTCACCCAGCGCGGTTCGCAAGTGTCAGCCGCGCTCGATCCTTGGGGCACCATTTCTACTGCTTCTTCTGCCTTTTACGGTGTAATAGGTTCCTGTCACTCTGCGCAACCAACATGCACATCCTATACTCTTGGTCTCAATCAGTTTGTTACTGGCGTACTCGCCCTCCTGGACTGCAATGGTCTACAGCCTTATGTGGTATGTACAGTTCTTGTCCGTCTTTGGTTATAGCACCTCCAACCAGCCCGGTTACAAAAGTGCCTTTGAATTTGAGGGAATTCGAGGCTTCCCCAGCCTATTCCCTTTATTTTCCCCCCGAATCCACATGTTAATGGTACCTTACTATCTTATTTGTGCAGTTTACGTTTCCAGATGCCTTGATATACATCTAGTTTAGAACCACAATCCAGGATGCCCGCTCTTGCTCCGTGGTCTTTAAGTGAGTCTTCAAGGATGGGAAAATATAGTTGGAGGGTAATATTCTGTTTTATTGGAGTGAATATAACATTAATTGATACCTATATTCAGCGGGATGGCATACCAGATCAAGTTTGAGAAAAGTATACTATTAGCCTTGAAGGTGAAGTAAATATTACCATCTCCCATTCACTTGCACTTCTGATACAAAGACCATGCACAACCAAACACCGCGAATCGAGGGCTTATACAGACTATGAAAAGTGAGGCCAGAAATTAGACCAAGACGGGAGCTCATATGCGGCCGGTGGAAGGAAGAACAACTGTCGGACACTTTCGACTATAAGGAAGCCTGATGCAATGGTGTGCAGAGTAATTATGAGAACGATTACGCAAACTCCACGTTTGTCATCGGCTCTGGTCGAGCCGGACACCAATAGTATTAGGAATCCTGAGAATGTTATAGTACTCGTGGAGATAAACCAGAGTAAACGCTCATGGGGAGTAGGGAAATCCTCCAGGAAGCCCAGGTAATGGAGGAAGCCATAGAGTAACGGGGTGATAGCTATGACTTTTACAGACACTTGGAAATGGACGATATCACCGCTAATGATGCCAGGAGAAGAAACCGAAACATGGGCAAGAAATGTCTCTTTTGGGCGAGCCGGCGGACTTGGTAACAAATCCTTTAGTGCACATGCCGCTAAATCGACTCGACCTGGTTCTATGCCGCGTATTTCAGATGTTGAGGCGTTCGCTGGAGTCTCCTGACCCTCAGATATGGAGGGGCTGTTCGATGCTTGGTTCCGGGCAATCTCTAAAGCTTCAAGGTACTCCTCCTCGGTACATTGTAACATCGCATGTACCTCCCTTGCCTTGCGCCCACGCATTGCAGTAGAAACCGCAATATTGAGGGGTTTAGACCACCAAACAAAGTAGGTCAAGAGAGCGCAGAAGCCATGGGCCGCTGTGGACACCTCTATGAGGCTAAGGGGGAGCTTTTCCACATGTCTTGATATGCAATTGGCACAGAACCAACCAACTTGTGCTATCAGGAAGACTTTGCCCATGCCACCCGACTGGCCACGATCAGTTATAGACTCCTCTGAGATATCAGGAATGATATCAGGGAAGTTTTGCATGATATATAGGAAGGTTTCAGGGGTGGGTGCGTCTCTGCTTCTTGCTGAGGGACAGTCGGCGGACTGCTCGACATCCTCTTCATCAGGAGAGACATCAAAAATAAAGCCACTCATGACAGCGTAGAACCCATGGACGAGGCCAAATCCGTACTTCCGAGTGGAAGATGCTTTCTCTGCGAGATTCTCGCGTTCCTTCAAAATTTGATTAGTTATGCCAAGACTTCAACTTGAGGGAGCTCACATCTTTCAACTTTTCTCGTTGACAGAAATAATTGTACACACAAGTTAGCATGTCAAGCTGGGCCGATGGTTGTTGAGATGGCAGGAGTTCGACAGCTTTCTTAGCTAGAATACCTGCTGCCCATCTCTGGAGTGTTGCAGCTCCAAATAGTATTTCCGGTGTGAGGAGTGCAATGAACATCCAGAGAATGGTGAAAAAGAAGCGGCGAAGGGAACTTTGACGCTTGAGAGGTATATCGAGATGAAGGGCATTCCATATACATATAAACAGAGTGCTGAAGCAAAGATTGAAAATTTGAAGGCTCCCCCGGACCTTCGGTGCCTCGGCCCAATGAAATGAGGGATTAATGCCATCAGTTGTATTACTTTGAAGGTTTTCCATTCTCAGGCAAGTAGACTTGTGTTGATCTTGACAGAAATTGGGCACTCTGGTCGAGGGATTGTACCAGGTGTCGTATCGAAGTCGCACCTCTTATATACATGCAGTGGCCAATATACCCAGCTTCAATAAGCTCTGTAATCTTAGATTGTATGTCGAATTGTGGGAGTGCTGTGGGTGGCTTAAATCCGATCATATCCACCCAGAAGAGGTGCGGTATGGGGTACCTTCGCATTTCCATGCACAAGGTGGATCAATGTGGTTTCCCGGTGCGTTTGAATTGTTTGTGACAGGGAGGCCGGAAAAAGACAATAGCCCCATTGAAAGCATTCACACGCTCCCCCGCCACAAGCCCATAGAGAACTTGCCTTTCCTGGCCTTGTACTGGCCAGTGCCGTGGCGTGGTAAACAAAAGGGTTAGTTAGTGGAGCCCAGCAGTTGTTCATATATACTTATT
>Ga0307513_10001990_pt1 | contig 28936 bp, 22 predicted proteins | sample 15_EM_MG_FD_202174 | JGI IMG/M metagenome (GOLD analysis project Ga0307513, IMG submission 202174) | Populus trichocarpa ectomycorrhiza microbial communities from riparian zone in the Pacific Northwest, United States - 15_EM | ecosystem: Host-associated > Plants > Roots > Unclassified | place... | reverse complement strand
AAGATCCGCAACCGCAACGTCCAGCGCGACAGCCAGAACCGTCTCGTCGCGATGTCGCGGAACATGACCATCCTGGTGATCGACGAGGAGGGCAAGGAGCTTGCCACCTATAAGATCATTCAGGGCGCGCATCTGAAGGTCGACGAGGGCGATACGATCCGTCGCGGCCAGCGATTGGCGGAGTGGGACCCCTATACCCGTCCCATCCTGACCGAGGTCGACGGCGCGGTGGATTTCGAGGACCTTCTCGAAGGTCTGTCGGTCAACGAGCAGACGGAAGAGACGACGGGCATCACCCACCGCGTTATCGTGGACTGGCGCGCCAATCCGAAAGGCAGCGCGCTGCGTCCGGCGGTGGTCATCAAGGACAAGAAGGGCAAGCTGCACAAGCTGGCACGCGGTGGCGAGGCACGCTATTTGCTGTCGGTCGATGCCATTTTGTCCACCGAACCGAACCAGAATGTGAAGGCGGGCGACGTGGTTGCGCGTATTCCGCTGGAATCGGCCAAGACCCGCGACATCACCGGCGGTCTGCCGCGCGTCGCGGAACTGTTCGAGGCCCGGCGGCCGAAAGACAACGCCATCATCGCCGAAATGTCCGGCACGGTGGAGTTCGGCCGCGACTACAAGAACAAGCGCCGCATCACGATCGTGCCGGACGATGGGACCGAGGCGAAGGAATACCTCATTCCCAAGGGCAAGCATCTCAGCGTGCAGGAAGGCGACCGCATCGAGAAGGGCGAGTTCATCATCGACGGCCATCCGGCCCCGCATGACATTCTCGCCATCAAGGGCGTCGAGGAACTGGCATCCTATCTTGTCAACGAGATCCAGGAGGTCTATCGGCTGCAGGGCGTGACGATCAACGATAAGCATATCGAGGTGATCGTCCGGCAGATGCTGCAAAAGGTGGAAATCGAGGATTCAGGTGACACCGACCTTTTGAAGGGCGAGCAGATCGACCGTAGTGAACTCGACGAGATTAACGCCAAGATCGAGTCATCCGGCGGCCGTGCGGCAAAGGGCAATCCGGTGCTGCAAGGCATCACCAAGGCCAGTTTGCAGACTCGCAGCTTCATCTCGGCGGCCTCTTTCCAGGAGACCACGCGGGTGCTTACCGAAGCCGCGATTGCCGGCAAGGTTGATACGCTCGAAGGCCTCAAGGAGAATGTTATCGTGGGCCGCCTCGTCCCGGCGGGCACCGGTGGCATGATCCGGCGCCTGAGGAAGGTGGCGGTCCATCGCGACGATTTGATAGTCGCCGAGAAGTCGCGTTCGAGCGGCAAGCCGGTTGCAAGCTCCGATGAGCCCAGCCTGCCCATGCTACCGGAGCGGGAAGGCGCCCAGGCCGCCGAATAGCGGCCGGACGGTTATTCTTTTGAAGGCGTGTCGAAAGGCACGCCTTTTCCTTTTCAGGCGCATGGATGGGGCGATCAGACCCAAGAGCGCCTTATAGAAAAATTTTCTTAACTTGCTGCGGCTTCCCCCTTGGAATAAGGCGCAAACTTCGTTATTTTATGTCCTCGCACTGCTTACCAATAAGAAGAGGCAAGCGACTCGCTACAGGCGCAAGGGGCGCTCGGGTGGCGGGTTGCAGCGAGCGTCAAAAGACACTTAACCGACGAACCATAGCTGATGTGCCGAAGTTCTGAGTGGTGTTCCCGCTAAGAACAGCGGGCCGGCGGTTTTCAGCTATCCTTGGTTTGGGAGTGCTATGACTATATCCGGCGTTGAGCCTGCGCAACGATCCATATCGTTCGCAATGTGGGGACTGGCTGTTCTGGGACTGACTGGCGCACTGGCTTCGCTTCTGACATTCAGGGCTGACAAGGTCGCCGCGCAGCAGCATCCGATCGCAGCTGATGTTATGACTACGGCGAATGTCGCCGTTATGCCCTCGGCGTTTAGCATCCGAGTCGTCAAGGTTTCCGCCGATAAGCTGAAACTCAAGGGGCTCGTTGCCACCGAGGAAGACCACAAGGCCCTGATGGGGCTTGTAAAAGCGAGCTTCCCGTCAGCGGACGTCAGTGACCGCCTGAAGATTGCGGCTGGCGCAAAGACAGATATGAAGCTTGGCGGCATCAGCTTTGCATTGAAAGCCTTGAGCTTCCTGCAAACGGGGGCTGCCAGCATCGACGAGAATGGCGTATCCCTGTCGGGCGGCACTGAAGACGGCTCAACTTTCACCGAATTCAAGAAATTCGTGGCCGCTCCTCCCACCGGCGTCATCGTCAGGGAAGATATTGTTACCCAGCCACTGAGCAGCGTTTCGTGGCGCGCGGAAATTGGCAATGGCAAGGTCAGGCTGACGGGCGCCGTGGCCGATAAATCCGATAAGAAAGAGCTGGAAGCCACTGTTCAAGCTCTGTTTGCGGGCCTTGAGATAGTCGATGAGACCTCCGTCGCCGGTGGCGCCTCTGAAAGCTGGCTCGACGCGGCGATGCACTCGTTGCAAGTTCTCTGTCTTTTGGACTCAGGGTTCGTGCAACTCGCCGATCATAAAATCCAGCTTTATGGCCAGGCCTCCGACGAGGCGAAGCTGCGCAAGATCGATTCGCTTGCCGACAACTATCCGTCCAGCTTTGCTCTTGACAGCAAGGTAAGTGCTCCGACACAGGCAAGCATGTTCGGCCTTCCTAGCCTTCCTACGATTTCCGCCGCCGCTGAGCGGTTGCCAGTCGCTGATGGCAGCACTGGAGTGCCAACCGTTGCAATTGGCGCCGCGCGATAAAACAACGTGGCGCGCTGTTAGCGCCGCGTCTCGGATCTGCTTAAGAGCGTAACGGCAATTCTCCGTCCGCTTGCGCAACATGTTTGCTAAAACACCGGAATCTCCAGCGCTTAGTGTCGTATGGCTCACGCGGCAGCAGGTCTGTATGTAGGGATGCTGATCGCGACGTAGGCCAAAAACCTCCCCAATAGCCAAATGCATGCTCAGCATTTGGCCGTGACGTTTGTTTTGACGAAAGCTGTCCAAGATACCGGCTTGCATCCCAGCGCTTGCGGCCGTCCAATTAATTGCAATTCCACTTCGATACAATCCGGGTGGAACATTGTCTAGTGCATGGATGCAACGTCGTTTAGGCATTGTGCGCGAGCGTATTATTTTGCATCGCTCTCGCCAAACGGCCGCTGGTTATCTCGTTTGCACCGATGCGCGAGTGGCTTCACGCCGCTAACGCGCCCCGAGCGCTGAGAATGGCCTGCAACCATGCGCGGCGGCTTCCAGGCTGCCGTGAACGCTATTCATGGGCCTGAGCCTGGAGCGGGCGTTCCGCCTCTATGATCAGCTGATGCCATGGGGACGCCTCTCCCAGGAGAGACGTGCGCGAACCGTTGGCGATGGCGCAACCGGGAGGCAGCGGGACCCGGACAAGCGCTGCCATTCATCGCGCCAGCCTGACACCGGATGCGCCCCAGCCGCTTGAGGATCGCCACGAATTCGGCGCGCAAGGAGGCAGGAATAGCGGGGAAATGCGCGAAACGACGAAAGGGGCGCCATTGTCGGCGCCCCTTGCTATCCCTTCGGCGTCACGCAGTCTATGCCCGTCAACCGCGAGACACTGGCGTGCTTAGCCCCCCGGCCATGCGCAGGGATATGTGGGTGTATTGAGCCTGTGTTGGCGCATCCACGGAGGGCGGAGCGCGTTACGGCCCTATCATATTGCTGCCCATCCATGGACCAAACTACGGCTGTCGCCTCCGTTTGGCTGGATGCTCCAGAGCGTTTTCCACCTCTAATGCACTGACGCATTCACTTCGTTCATGCATCAATGCACTAGCTCTTTGTTTATGCATCGATTTTACCAAACTCCGGCTGTCGCCTCCGTTTGGATCGATGCACTATCGAGCCGGAAAATTCTCCAAGTCTCCATTGGGTCGCGCTTTCTTCCAGAAAACCGGTTCCCACTTTTCTGGCAAGCGCTCTATGCCGCCAGCAGGCGATCCACTTCGCGCACCAGTTCGCGCAAATGCACCGGCTTGGACAGGATGCGCGCCTCGCGCGGAGCCTTGGCGTCCGGATGCAGCGCCACCGCGGCGAAGCCGGTGATGAACATGATCTTCATCTCGGGGTGAAGTTCGGATGCCCGTTTCGCCAACTCGATGCCGTCCATCTCAGGCATCACGATGTCGGTCAACAGAAGAGTGAAGCGGGTCGCGCGTAAAGCCTCGTAGGCTTCGGCACCGTTGTCGAATGACACCACCTGATGACCTGCCCTTTCCAGGGCTTTTACCAAGAAGCGGCGCATGGATTCGTCGTCTTCGGCGAGCAATATCTGGGGCATCTTTGGGTTCGGAAGGTTATGTGTTGATCTCGGTACAGTAGTGTTCCGGAATTACGGCCACGTGTAACCTCCGGTAAAACGAAATTACAAAATCCTTAGCAGGAATGCACTCTTCTCGTAACATTAACCTTACCCCTGTAGGTTAATAAGCCGTAAATCATATTGCGCCAAACTCACGTCGATGGCGCGGCGCCGCACATGCCGATAAAGTGCAGCTCGACGCGCCGCTCATGATCGCGTGCCCGGTGCTCGATCACATAGACGCCCTGCCATGTTCCCAGCGCTGTCCGTCCGCCAACCACGGGAATGGACAGGCTGACGGAGGTCAACATCGCCTTGATGTGCGCCGGCATGTCGTCCGGGCCTTCGCTGGAATGCCGGTACGGATGGCTTTCCGGAGCCAGGCGGTTGAGACAGTCGACGAGGTCACGGCGCACGTCCAGGTCAGCGTTTTCCTGGATGGTAAGCGAAGCCGATGTATGGGCGATGAAGACCGTCAGCAGCCCTTCCTGCGCGCCAATCCGTTTCAGCCAGCCGCTGATATCGCCGGTGATCTCCGTGAAGCCAGGACCGCGCGTGCGCACCACGAGCGACGTGCCGACGACGCCAAGCGCCTTGTCCGGCGCTGCCTGTGGCGTAGCAGGCTTGTTGAATTTGCTCTTCATGTGGCGGGAATACACCAGCGATCCTGTGTCATGCTGTGAGTCTTTCAGATTTTTCCTCTCGGCTCAAGCCGCGTGGCAACGATAGGGGATGAAGCGCACATGACATTGCCGCTGCCATCTGTGGCCGTTTGTCCCGACCTGGCGCAATTTTTGAGAAATTTATCTTCGCTTTACCGATTGTTTACTGCGATGGGCAAATGCTTGAACAAGATTTCGTAAAGTGGCGTCGCGTGTTCCCAAAGCGCTCCTGAAATTCGGCCCGGCACGCCTGTATTTTCCAGGGCTCAACGCGCCGGACGGAGCGCGCAAGCTTAACCGGATGCGCCTCAGGACGTGCCATGACCATACCTTCCAATCCCGGAGCGGAGACCTCATTATCCTCCGCGAGCCTCCGAGAGATCGCGGAACGCGAGGCTGGTTATGCGCTGTTCAACGATCATGCCGGCTCCGTTCTTCCTGCCGATGACGACGCAGACCCAGACGCTCAACAGGATCACCACCCCGAAGCAAAGGCCCTGTTGCAGCGCTATCTGTCCGATGTCCACAGCTTCCGCGAGAAGGGCAATCATGCGTTGCGTAATCTGGAGGCGCGTCTTGCCACCATCCCGTTCGAGATCGCATCGGATGATTCCGGCGACAACCGGGAAGGGCATGGTGCGCGCGGGAGCCACGGCTCGCATCTCATCCGGCCGTCGCTGCCGGCTGCGCAGCGCCCGCTGGCACGGCAGTCACAACCGCGCCAGCAGCAGGACTTGACCTTGCAACAGCGGCTTCAGGAACTGTCCACCTATCTCCATGCCGATCTGAGCAAGGAGCATGCCGAGTCCACGGCCGCGCCTGAGCCGGTTCCGGGGCAGCCGCCGCCCGGCCCGGACCCCGCACCAGCCGCCGCCGCTCCGCATAAGATCCCGACCCTTCCCGTGCTTGACCGCGCCTGGTTCGAGGAACGTTTCGCGCTGATGCGTACCACAGTGGACCGGCTCGCCGAGCAATTGCCGCTCAATCGCCTCGACGCGCTGGAGGCACAGTTTCAGCAATTGATGGAGCGGCTGACGGTCCGGGAGAGCGCTCGCGATCCCCGCCCGCTCGATGCCAGCCTGAAGGAGCTTGCCGCCTATCTTGCCGACAGCCGCCAATGGGCGGCCGCGAACGAGAAGCGCGTCAAGGGCCTGGAGGATCGGTTGGACAGGCTGAGCAATCTCGTCGCCCAATCGCATGCCGCGATTTCCGCCACCGCCAAGGGGCTTGAGCTGGTCGCCAAGGGCACCGGCGAGGGGCTGGCGCTCCAGACCGCCGACATCGTCATCGCCCGGATTGGCCAGAAAATCGACGAGCAGGACCCCACGGTCCGGCTGGACCAGCTCGGCCGGGAGGTGGCGCATCTCACGGCGCAGTCGCGCCATCTGGCCCGTAGCGCCGAGGAGCAGTTGGGGCAGCTTCACACCGCGATCAAGGACCAGGCCAAGCCCGCGCCGCATGGCGCCGCCCCGGCAAAGCCCGCCGTGGAGCGTCCTCAAGCGGCATCTGCGCCAAATGCTCCAGCTGTTGAGGCTTCGACGCATGACCAGCTTGAGACCTACCTCAACCATCCCATCGACCCGGATGACGATTACGATAGTGAAATGATTGCCGCAGCCCAACATGCCGCCGCCCTGGCCGATGGCCCGGCGCGAAGCGCCGCGTTCCGCAATGGACCCGTCCGCTACCAGATCCCCTATGGCGAATTCCTGCCCGACGAGAACGGTCCGCCCTCGCGCGCCGGCCTGATCGTCGCGGTTGTGATCCTGGCCATGGCCGGAGCGACCATGATGTTCCTGAAATGGAAGGAATGGACGCTGATCGAGCTCAAGCCGGCCGTCATGCTCGAAGGCAGCCTGAAGTCGGTCGCTGGCACCGGCAAGCAGGCGAGGTTGCCACTGCCGCATGTCGAGGCCGCGGCGTCCGCGCAGGGCGGCGAGAGCGCGGCGCCCTTCCCGGGCAATGGCGGCAGTGTCGCGATCGTGACGGGATCGACACCGGCCGCGCCGCCGCTCGTCGCCAAGCAGTCGCAGCTTTGGGTGTCCAGCAAGGCGCCGGACCAGGGCCAGCCCGTGGCCGAGACGCCCCAGCCCAACGCCGCCGTCGTGGCCGAGACGCTAGACGCCAGCATCCGGGAAGCGGCGATCAAGGGCGACGCGAACGCGCAGTTTTCCGTCGGCCAGAGCTATCTCTCCGGCAATGACCGCGACGGCAATCTCGCGGCCGTCGATCCCGCCACCGGGCTGCGGTGGTTCCGGCGCGCCGCCGAGCGCGGCAATGTTCCCGCGCAATACAAGCTGGCGACGCTCTACGAACTCGGTCACGGCACCCCGCGCGATTTCGCCGAAGCCGAGACCTGGTATGAGCGAGCGGCCTCTCGCGGCCATGTGAGGGCAATGCACAACCTCGCCGTGCTGTCGACCTCGCAGAATGGCAAGTCCAGCAACTACCTGACGGCTGCGCGCTGGTTCACGGAAGCCGCCGCCTACGGGCTCGTCGACAGCCAGTTCAATCTCGGCATCCTGTGCGAGCGGGGCTGGGGCGTGGCGCGGAACATGGCCGGGGCCTATCGCTGGTTTGCCATCGCCGCCCGCCAGGGCGACGCCAAGGCCATGCGCAAGCGCGATGACGCTGCCCTGCTGCTGACGCCGGCCGAGCGTCAAGAGGCCGACCGGCTGGTCGCCGAATGGGCCCCCAAGCAGCCGCTGGCCGAGATCAACCGCCTGGCGCAGGAGCCGCCGGCGGGCAATGGCGGCGAGGGTGAGAAACCGGCCGCGGCTCGCGTCGCGCGGCAGCCTGCCAACGCGGCGGTGGTAAGCGCATCCTGGAAGACCGATGTTGCCGTCGCCAATAAGCCCGCTCCCGGGTCGCCACTGGTGATGGAAGCCCAGCGCCTGCTGCGGCAAAAGGGCTATGATCCAGGCCCTGCCGATGGCGTCGCCGGCCAGCGCACGCGGAACGCAATTCGCAGCTTCCAGCGCAGTGCCGGGCTTCCCGAGACGGGCGAGGCCAGCAAGGCGCTGCTTGTAAAACTGGCGTTTTTGCCGCTCTAAGGTGGGATAATTTTAGACGAGTTCGGCTATCCTACTCTGGAGTACCCTGTGTTTGGGTGGCACCGCGCAGCCTTACGCATGGACGTCATTCCCGCGAAAGCGGGAACCCAGTAAACACTGGAATCGCTACGGAGTATTGGGTTCCCGCTTTCGCGGAATGACGGTTCGCTGCCGAACACACCGAAAAGCAGAATGCTCTAGGATCCTGTTTTAACGCTCGATTTTTCCGAAAAGTGGACATCACTTTTCGGATCTTGCTCCAGCGGGAAAGGCGCGTGCATTGGCACGGGCCGCGCGGCTTCCGAAGCGCGGCTGGCATCGGCCCGCGACATGGCGCCGGGCCTTTGCCATATGACGATCCGGCGGGCCGCGACGTCGCCGCTATGGAAGAACGACGGCGCCGTTCTCGTCGAGCGGGAAGTCGGGGTTATACGCCACCTCCCAGACATGGCCGTCCAGATCGGAGAAATAGCCGTGATAGCCGCCCCAGAACGCCGTTTGCGGCGTTTTGAGGATTTTCGCGCCGGCCATCTTCGCGCGGGCGAGAAGCGCGTCCACCTCCGCCTTGCTGGCGACATTCTGCGCCAGCGTGATGCCGCCATTGCCGGTCCAGACGCTGTCGGCGCGACCGTCCTTGCCGAGCGCCTCGCGGCCGAACAATGAAAGCACGACCGGACCGAGCTGAAAGAACGCGACGGTCTCGCCGTCACCGCCGACGGCCGAGCGGGCGAGGCCGAACGCCTCATAGAAGCGGGCTGCCGCCGGCACGCTGTCCACGCCCAGAGTCACCAGAGATACGCGCAGCATGAGTGTCCTTGCCTCCTTTTTGGTTGCGCTTTCCCCGTGCATCGATCCGAACGTAGGCTTCGCCGGAGTTCGGTAAAATCGATGCACCAGCGAAAAACATCGATCCAAACGCAGGCCTTTGCCGGAGTTTGGTAAAATCGATGCACCAGCGAAAGACATCGATCCGAACGCAGGCTTTCGCCGGAGTTTGGCAAAATCGATGCCTTAACGCACGCCGGGGTGCCGATGCATGATCGACGTGAACGCTTCGGCGCATTGGGCGCTTGGAGCGGCGGATTTTAAGCCGGCCCCGGAAGCGCCGCTCTATTCCTTTGTTTAAGCATCGAATTTATCCGAAGACCGCTTCGCACTTTTCGGTCCGGTGCTCTAATAGGACGGCCGTGTGCCGGATTCGGGGCGCGCCGCCAGCCATTCGATCACATCGGCGGCATTCCTGTCAGGCGGGAACACCGGATAGAACACGTGCGTGACGGTGCCGTCGTCGATGACCAGCGTGAAGCGCTTGAGCAGCGTCATGCCGCCGGTCTCGAAAGTGGGCAGCCGCATGGCCTGGGTCAGTTTCAGCGCGGCATCCGACAGCAGCGGGAACGGCAGATGCAGCCGCTCGGCGGCTTCGCGCTGATAGTCCGGTTCTTGCGTGGAGAGGCCGAACAGATTGTCCACGCCCAGCGCCCTCAACTCGGCGAAGTGATCGCGGAAGGCGCAGCTCTGCGGCGTGCAGCCGCGCGCGCCGGGGATCATGTCCCAGCCGTCGGGGTTGTCGATGCCCGGCCGTCCGGTGCGCGGATAGGCGTAGACCACCGCGCGGCCCTGAAGCGCGGAAAGGTCCACCGCGTCGCCATCGGTTGACGGCAGAAGCAGCGATGCCATGCGCATGCCCGGCAAATGCCGCGCGGCGCCGTCATCCGCCGGGGCGGGAATTTGTAACCAATCCGGTGAATCCACGGTGCCGCTTGTCGCCATTTTGGGTTCGTCCGCTGCTGCTTCGGGAGATGTGGGAAACGCCACCGTTAATCATAAATTAATGACGTAAGCAAATTGATGCGATTTTAAGAAAAAATAATCACATATTTGATCCAATTCAGGCCGGTCTAAGCATCATCGCAAAAAGTGGCCTCCCCCGGTTTTCGCAAAAAATGATGCTCGAACAAAACGAAGTGGGCTTTTCTTGGCTTGCCAATGCAAGCCTGCTTCGCGCCACGCCTCTGTTTAGTTGGAGTTAAAAATGAAACACACGCTCGGGATCGCCATTGCGGTCCTCCTCGGCCTGGGCCTGACGGTCCGGAGCGCATCCGCCGGTGACTACGATTATTCCTCCGGCGCCGAACTCTTCGTCGCCCGCGCCAATACGCCAGTCTATGACAATCCGCGCGCCAGCAGCTACACCAATATCCAGCTGCGTTCCGGCTCGTATCTCTATGCCTCCTGCTGGGATGGCTGGGAAGGCTGGTGCCGCATCCGCACGCGGTATTTCAAGAACATGTACCTGCCCCGCTACGCTCTAGACAGCGCCTATGGCGAGCATCGCTATAAGAGCTATACCTATCAGGAACGCAGCTATAGCGGCTGCGCCTATAAGGAAAGCTACCCGTATCGCGGCGGCGGCTATCGCGAGAGCTGCTACGACAAGAGCAGCGCTCCGGAATACGGCTCCTATTCGCATGGCGGGAGCTACGGCTATAAGCGCGCCTATTCCTACGGCCGCGATTACGGCCGCAAAGCCTATTCCTACGAGAAGGATTACGGCGCTAAAGCTTATTCCTACGGGAAGGATTACGGCGACCGGCGCCCCTATCGCGACGGCTTGGGCGGCTATGAAGGCGGCAACGATCAGGAAGACTGATCGCGGCTGACGGCCACAACTTCCGGCGGGGAAAGCCCGGCGCTTGTTAAGCGCTGGGCTTTCAGCCCTCGATCTTGGTGAAATCCGCCACGTCGAGCGTTGCCGCGCGGATCTGTGACAGCAGCTTCAGCCGGTTTTCGCGCAAGGCGTCGTCGGGCGCGTTCACCGTCACCTTGTCGAAGAACGCATCGACCGGCGCGCGCAGCCTCGCCAGCGCCGACATCGCGCCCTCGAAATCCTCCGCGCCGATGGCCTTGCGAACGTCCTTTGTCACCGCGCCGATGGCCTTGGCCAGCGCCTTTTCCTGTGGCTCGGTCAGCAGCTTGGCGTCGGGTTCGCCCGCATAATCGCGCTTGTCCTTCTTCTCCTCGATCCGCAGAATGTTCTGCCCGCGCTTGACGCCGGTCAACAGGTTCGCACCGTCATCGGTGGCGAGGAACCGCCCCAGCGCCTCGACGCGCCGCACGATCATCAGCAAATCGTCCTGCCCGCCGAGCGAGAACACCGCGTCGATCAGGTCGTGACGCGCGCCGCGCTCGCGGAGGTGGACCTTGAGACGGTCGGCGAAGAAGGCGAGTAGATCGTCGGCCTGACTAAACGTCTGTTCGACATCCACGGTATACTTTTCCTGGATCGCCACTGAGATTTCTGTCTGCGACGTGGTGCTAAGCTTTAGGCCATGCTCCGCCAGTGCCATCTCAATTGCTTTGACGCGGGACTCATCGTCCATCATGCGATGTGCAACGCGAAACATGCATATTACAAAGAATGGGCGTAGCGAGATGCGCTCCTTGTTTTCCAGAATCGTGCGCACGATACCCAGCGCCGAGCGTCGCAGGCCGTAAGGGTCTTTGCTCCCCGTGGGCTTCTCGTCGATGGCCCAGAAGCTGACGAGCATATCCAGCTTCTCGGCCAGGGCGACCGCGATGGATACCGGCGCTGCCGGCACGCTGTCGCCTTGCCCGGCGGGCTTGTAGTGCTCAGAGATGGCGTTCGCCACCTCCGCATCCTCGCTTTGCTCCGCCGCGAGATAGCGCCCGATCAGCCCCTGCAATTCCGGGAACTCGCCGACCGTCTCCGACACCAGATCGGCCTTGGCAAGTTGGGCCGCACGTTCGGCCTTGCCTGGATCGGCGCCGACTAGCGGAGCGATCTCGCGGGCCAGCCGCATCAAGCGCTTCACGCGCTCGCCTTGAGTGCCCAGCTTCTCATGGAAGGTGATCGCATCGAGCGTCGGCAGCAGGCTGTCGAGCTTGCGCCGCCGGTCATTGTCCCAGAAGAATTTCGCGTCCGACAGCCGGGCGCGGATCACACGTTCGTTGCCTGCGATGATGGATTTCCCGCCGTCCTGGGCTTGCTGGTTGGCGACCATCAGGAAGCGGTTGGCAAGCGCGCCGCTTTTGGGCTGGCGCAACGAGAAACATTTCTGATGTGCCCGCATCGAGGTGATCAGCACCTCCTGCGGCACCTCCAGGAAGCTGGCGTCGAACGAGCCCGCCAGCACCACCGGCCATTCGGCGAGCCCGGCATTTTCCTCCACCAGCGCGTCGTCCTCGACCAGCGCGAGGCTTTCCGCGTTCGCTAACCCGCGCGCCTGGTCGGCGATGGCGCGGACACGCTCGGCGCGCGCCAGCACCACATTGGCGGCCTTCAGCTTGGCGCCGTAATCGGCGTAATCCGCGACGCTGAAGCCCTCGGCGGAGTGGCGAGACCGCCGGTGCCCCCAGGTGATGCTGCCGCTTTTCACCCCGTCGATCTCGAACGGCACCACCTTGCCGTCCAGCAGGCACAGCACCGAATGCAGCGGACGCACCCAGCGCAGTCTGCCTGCGCCCCAACGCATGGATTTGGGCCAGGGGAATTTGCGCACGGCGTCCGGCACGATGCGCGCGATGATGTCGGCGGCGGGCTGGCCGGGCTTGTCCATCACCGCGACATAGAATGCGCCCTTGCCGTCGTCGCGTGTCTCGCAATCGTCGAGGCTTTTCAGGCCGGCCGCGCGCAAAAACCCTTCCACGGCCTTTTCCGGCGCGCCGACGCGAGGCCCCTTGCGTTCCTCGCGCACGTCGGCGGAGCGGGCGGGCAGCCCCTCAATATGCAGCACAAGGCGGCGCGGCCCGGATTCGGCATGCGCGGCGCTGAATGTCAGGCCGCCCTCGCTCAAGCCGTCGCTGACGAGCCTTTGCAGGTCCTCGGCGGCGCGCGCCTGCATGCGGGCGGGAATTTCTTCGGAAAACAGCTCAAGAAGGAGATCGGCCATAGGGAATATCCATAAAATCCGCAGCAAAGCCATACAGGCGCGACACAGGCGATGGCAACAAAAAGCGGCGGAACGTGTACGTGGTCGGATACGCGCGACGAGGGGCAGGCCAGCGCGTTCTGCATTTCGGTGTGTTCGGCAGTGCACTATATGAGGCGTCATTCCCGCGAAAGCGGGAACCCAGTAATCACCGAATTCGCTGCGGAGTACTGGGTCCCCGCTTTCGCGGGGATGACGTCCGTGCGTGAGGATCCCCGGTGCCACCGAAACACAGAATGCTTTAGGCGGATGCGTGCCGTTCGCCTAGAGCGGCGGACCTTCGATTCGAATCGGAAGCGCCGCTCTATTCCTTTGTTTGTGCATCGGATTTATCCGAAAACCGCTTCGCACTTTTCGGTCCGATGCACTAACGCTGTGGGCCGTGTTCAATGGATTGCGCGGGTTGGCCAAGCCACGCGGGATGTTTCAGCCGTCGATCTGGATCGGGGTGCCGTCCGGCACCAGCGACCAGATTTCGCGCATCTCCTTATTGGTGACGGCGACGCAGCCATCCGTCCAATCCCAGAGCAAATGCAGCGCGCCCAGAAACCCCCAGCCGTTGATCATGCCGTGGATCATGATGTTACCGCCAGGATTCTCCCCTGCGGTGGCCGCGCGCGCCACATCGGCGGGAGCGGGGTAGGAAATATGCAGGCTGAGATAGGCGCTGGAGCGTTTGTTGCGCCGGTCGATGGAATACCGGCCTTCCGGCGTGCGCTCGTCGCCCTCGCGCTGCTTGTGCCCCATGGGGCTGGCGCCGAGGGACACCTTATAGTCGCGGATCGGGATGCCGTTGCGCAGCAGTTGCATGCTTCGCTGGGATTTGCGGACAACCACCAGGTCGGCTTGCAAGGCGGGCGCCGCCATTGCGGGTGGACTGCCTGCGCCGTAATGCCGGGCCGCCAGCGTATAGGCCGCGACGCAGCCGACTAGCAATACTGTCGCCAGTCCAACTTTCCTGAGCGTTGAGACGATCCCCATTCGACGTCGTCGCTCCCCCAAGCGCCGCAGCCACTGCCCGTCTGAGCAGGCACTCCTTGGCAGGCCAATGAACGCCTGCTCAGATTCCTTTGTTTAAGCAGAGTTCTCAAAACCGGAAGGCCACTTTTGAGAACTCTGCTTAGCCACCCGTAACCGGCGGGAAGAACGCGATCTCGCGCGCGCCCGCGATAGGGGCGGTGTGCTTCACATGCGTCTGGTCGATGGCGGCGCGGATCACCTCGCCGCGCGCGAAGGCCTCGGCATAGTGGGCGCCGCGCGTCTTCAGCCAGGCGATGAGGTCGGCGACGGTGGCGATGCCCTGCGGCAGGTCCACGCGCTCCTCGGAAAGCCCCGCCTTCTCGCGCACCCAGGCGAAATAACGCAGCGTGATACTCATCTCATTGCTCGTCGATCACATATTTCAGGCCGGCGCGAACGTAGTCGAAGCCGGTATATATAGTGAGGATCGCCGCGATCCACAGCATCACCAGGCCGACGCTGGTCGCATAGCCCATCATGGCGTCGCCTGCATCGCCGGCCAGCAAAAACGCGAGCGCCACCATCTGCACGCCGGTCTTCCACTTCGCCAGCCGGCTGACGGCGACCATGACGTTCAACTCGGCCAGGAATTCGCGCAGGCCCGAGACGAGAATCTCGCGCGACAGGATGATCAGCGCGGCCCAGAGCGACCAGCCCGACAGCGTCTGATCGGAGACCAGCATCAGCAGTGTCGCGCCCACCAGCAGCTTGTCGGCGATAGGGTCGAGCATCCGGCCCAGCGGCGATTGCTGTCCCCAGGCGCGCGCCACATAACCGTCCAGGAAATCGGTGATGCTGGCGACGATGAAAATGCTCAGCGCCAGCCAGTTGCGCGTCTCGCCCTGCAGGAAGAACAGCACCATGGCGATAAGCGGCACGGCGGCCAGCCGCGCATAGGTCAGCAGGTTGGGCACGCTGAGGGGTTGTGTTCTCGGCACGGCTTGTTCCATGATGCGCACCAGACCATTCCGCGCCGCTTCCGTCAATGGCTCCCGCCACACCGCCGCGCTATGAAAATTTCGTGATGGGATAGCGGCCATTCAACACGGCCACGCATCGATCCAAACGCAGGCTTCCTGCCGGAGTTTGGTAAGATCGATGCGTAAACAAAAGACCTGCATCGATCCAAACGCAGGCTCTTGCCGGAGTTTGGTAAGATCGATGCGTAGACAAAAGACTTTCGTCGATCCAAACGCAGGCTTTTGCCGGAGTTTGGTAAAATCGGTGCGCCAACAAAAAGCGAAGCCGGTGCTTCGGTGGCTTGCCAGCGTAAACCGGCTTAGGGGGATCATAATGCGAGGTGCCGACCATGTCTTCATCCGGTAAAACCACGGCCTTCACCGGAAAAACCGTCATCGTCACGGGCGCGGCCCAGGGCATCGGCCGGGCGATCGCCGTGCGATTCGCGGCGGAGGGCGCCGCCGTCATCGTCGCAGATGTGGATGAAGCCGGCGGACAGGCCACCGCCGAAGCCCTGCGCGGCGCGGGGCAAAGCGCCCGCTTCCTGCGCTGCGATGTCGGGTCGGGCGAGGCGGTGGGCGCCGCAATCGCCGATGTCCTGCGCAATGAAGGCCGGCTGGACGTGCTGGTCAACAACGCCGCCGTGCTCGACAGCGCCGATTTCCTCGACCTCGCCGAAGCCGATTTCGACCGGGTGATCCGTGTCAATCTCAAGGGCGCGTTCCTGATGGGGCAGGCGGCGGCCAGGGCGATGGTCGCGCAGGTGAAGGCGGGCGGCGCGCCCGGCGCGATCGTCAACCTGTCCTCCGTCAATGCCGTGTTCGCGCTGCCCGATCATGCGGCCTATTCGATCTCCAAGGGCGGCATCGCCCAGCTTACCAAGGTGATGGCGTTGTCGCTCGCGCCTTACGGTGTGCGGGTGAATGCCGTCGGTCCGGGCAGCATCATGACCGCGATGCTTGAAACGGTCATGACGGATGCGGCCGTCCGCCAGCGCATCCTGTCGCGCACGCCGCTCGGTCGCCTCGGCTTGCCGGAGGAGATCGCCAATGTGGCGGTGTTCCTGGCCAGCGACCAGGCCAGCTACATCACCGGCCAGACCATCTATGCCGATGGCGGCAGGCTGCCGCTGAACTACACCGTGCCGGTGGCGCAAGGCGGCTAGAGCATCGGACCGAAAAGTGCGAAGCGGTTTTCGGATAAATCCGATGCTTCAGCAAAGATATAGAGCGGCGCTTCCGGCGCCGGTTTAAAATCCGCCGCTCTAACGTTCCGCAGGGACGTTGGGGTGTTGTCCTAAGCCGCCATTCCTGGCTTCGCCAACGAATGGCGGCTTATGTCATGCTGAAGGCTTGCGCGCCGTCCACGGGTCGATCAGCGCGATGCCGGCATCGGCGAAATCGCGGCTGTTGCGGGTGGCGAGCGTGGCCTCCCGCGACAAGACGATGCCGGCGATGAAGGTGTCGCGCATATCGACGCTGCGCCGGGCTTTCTGGCGCGTGGCGGCGAGGTCGGCGCTAGCGCGGGCGGCGCGTGCGTCGAAAGGCAGGATGCGGTCGGCGAAGATGACGCCGGCGAAGTCCTGCCACGCCGCGTCGAGCCCGCCTTTGCGCTCATCGTCGGGATTGAGCTTTTCGATGCCGTAGCGCAGCTCGAACAGCGTAACGGTGGTCGTCCACAGGTTTTCGATGGGCTGGCGGTTCAGCCAGTCGATCACGGCCTTATGTTTGGCCGGCCGCATACAGGCCGATATCACGTTGGTGTCGAGGATGATCACGAAGCAGGCATTCCTTGGCAGGCCAACGAATGCCTGCTTCGATTCCTTTGTTTAAGCAGAGTTTTTTCCCAAAACCGGAAGACCACTTTTGGGAACTCTGCTTAGCGCGCCATCTCATTCGTTAATCGAAAGTGGCTGGCCGCGCCTCATGGCCTTTCAACTCCTCGATCTCCAGCGCGTCCATGTCCGGTGCGTCCATATCCAGGCCGCGCGCCTGGAAAAATGCCGCAAGCCGCGTGCCGAGGCCGGTTTCGGGCGCGGCTTTCCTGTCGTTGCTGACGGCGTCGCGCAGGATGTCGCGCACCTCTTCTTCCATGCTCCGCCCATGACGGCGTGCGCGCTGTGCCAGCCGATCCTTCACCTCGTCTTCGATATTGCGCACGATAAGCTGTGCCATGGTGAGCCTCGATTGTGCTATCACGATAGCATATAGGCTCACGGCCTCGGGCGCAATGGCGCATTGCCAGAGGCATTAATCTAAATGCAGGCTTTCCGCCGGAGTTTGGTGGCTCGCTGGCGCCCCTCGATGCACCCCGCACGAGGCGCCCCGATGCCGCATATATATAGTGTGTGTGGCACGACCTAAGCAGACGGCAATTCCAGCGCGGCTTTGGAGAGCTTTTGTGCCGTCCGCCTATCCCGCGATGGCACCGCGCATCCGAGATGGCGCCAGCTACACCGCCGCCACCGGACCTTCCACCGCCTCAAGATAGCGGCTGGTATTGATGCGCGTGGGGCTGAGCGGCGAGCGGGCGCGTTCGACGAAGCCTCGTTCGGGCAACATGGCGGGCTGGTAGCAAAAGCGGTAGACGCCCTCGGCGTCGCGGATCATCAGGCGCGTGGCGCCCGCCTTCTCCAGCGCCGGATAGAGGCCGGGCGCTTGCAACAGGCTGGCGCAGACCACGATTTCATCGCCGCGCGGCGCATAGTCCTCGGCGCGCATCTCATGCACGGTGACGCGCTCGGCCAGATTGAGCCATTTGACCAGCTTTTGCGCCAGTTCGCAGGCTTCGCCGTCGCTGTCGACGCAGGCCATCTCGATGTCGGGATGCTCCTGGCACAGCAGGATGGCGGTCATCGGCAGGGCGCCGCTGCCCAGGAAGGCGAAGCGCCCGGCTGGGCGGTCCGCGATCATACGGTATTCCGCCTCGCACAGCTCTCGGTAATTATCCCGATACCAGAACGCCTCCAGCGCCTGCACGCCGGGGCAGACGCTTTGCAGAATGCGCCGGCACCACCATTTCTCCATTTCGCACTCGGCTTGCCCGCACAGGCGCGGCAATTCACAGGCAATTTCGGCCAGCGCGGGCTCCTCGACGAGGGTAGCGCCGAAGCCCGCCGCCTGCCAGCGCTGCAAGGTGGCGACCAGCGCGCCAAGGCCCTGGTTTACGGCGGGATTGTTTGGCGATAAGTCTGATTGTTCGGCGAGCGAGCGATAGGTTTGCGTGAGGAACGCAATAGCCCCTGATCTGTCCATGAGTGTCTTGTCTGCTCGTGTGACGTGAAGCCGAGCCTGTACCGCAAGTGTTATAGTGTTTCATTCAAAAAGCGCGGCTGTGGCGCTGATTTCCTGAAAGTGTTGCCCAATGAAGTTTCTCGACCAAGCCAAAGTTTACATACGCTCCGGCGATGGCGGAAATGGGTGCCTGTCATTCCGGCGGGAGAAATTTATCGAATATGGCGGGCCGGATGGCGGCGATGGCGGGCGCGGCGGCGATGTCTGGGTGGAATGCATCGCCAATCTGAACACGCTGATCGATTTCCGCTATCAGCAGCACTTCAAGGCGACGCGCGGCCAGCACGGCATGGGCGCGAACCGAACCGGCGCCGATGGCGACGACGTGACGCTGAAAGTGCCGCCGGGCACGCAGATCTTCGCGGAGGATAATGAGACGCTGCTCGGCGACCTGACGACGCCGGGTGAGCGGCTTTTGGTCGCGGAGGGCGGCAATGGCGGCTGGGGCAATACGCGCTTCAAATCCTCGACCAATCAGGCGCCGCGCCGCTCCAATCCGGGGCTTGAAGGCCAGGAGCTGACCATCTGGTTGCGGCTGAAGCTGATCGCCGATGCGGGCGTGGTCGGCCTGCCCAATGCAGGCAAGTCCACGTTCCTGGCCTCGGTGAGCGCGGCCAAGCCCAAGATCGCGGATTATCCGTTCACGACGCTGCATCCCAATCTGGGCGTGGTGAAGGTGGGCGATGTCGACTTCGTGCTGGCCGACATTCCCGGCTTGATCGAGGGCGCGCATGAGGGCGCCGGCATCGGCGACCGGTTTCTGGGCCATATCGAGCGGTGCCGCGTGCTGCTGCATCTGGTCGATGTGAACGAGGAGGACGTCGCGGCCGCCTATCGCACCGTGCGCCGCGAGATCCGCGCCTATGGGGCCGAGCTGGAGAAAAAGCGCGAGGTGGTGGCGCTGTCGAAATGCGACACGGTCTTGCCCGAGGAAGCCGAGGCGAAGGCCGAACAGCTGCGCAAAGCGTGCCGCAAGAAGCCGTTTTTGCTCTCCGCCGTGTCCCGGCAAAATGTGGAGCCGGTGCTGTTCCGTCTGGCCCAGCTCATTCGCGCGCGGACGGACGAGGATGGCGACGAGCTGGAGGAGGCATCCGACCGGATGTGGCAGCCTGAGCTTTAGTTGTATCGTCTAATGATTATGGATAATTACTATTTCCGCGAGCTTTCCTTCTGTGGAAAACTTTGATTGTCAGGTTTACGCTGCCGGTAAAAAGCTATGCTGCGTGTGCGGAACATGGCTAGCGTGGTCTGGAGCCAAACCTTTCCATAAACGAAAGGGTTAACAAGGGATTGACGGGAATCCAGCCATTTTCTGCGTCGCCCGTTACGCGGCTTTGAGCGTTTTCCCAGCGCCGGCCGCGCAGAGCCCATCCGAAAACGCATAGCAGCTATGCAAGGGGGCGTGCCTATTTTCGCCTCATTTGGGCACTTCTTCCTTCGCCTTTCCGCGTAACCAGGAAAGGTTGTGATGTACAAAGTGAAAAATCTCTGCGTGTACGGTCTCGCCGCGATGTCGTTTGGTCTGTCGAATCAGGCCGCAATGGCGCAATGCGGGACGGCCTCGTGGTACCACGAGGGAGCGCGCACGGCGAATGGCGAGCGCTATCAGCCGGACGGGATCACAGCGGCCCATCGCTCGCTTCCTTTTGGCACCCGCGTCCAAGTTCGCAACCAACGGACCGGCCGGACGGTAACCGTCCGCATCAACGATCGCGGTCCATTCATTGGAGGGCGCATCATCGATTTGTCGCGCGGCGCGCATCGGGCGCTCGGCATGGACGGCCTGGCGCCGGTCTGCCTTGCCGTGCTCAGCCGGGGCGGTGGAACGCGCGTCGCCTCCGTGGAGGAGGGTGAGCAGCGCTATGTTCGCCACCGGACGCGCAGCCGCGCGGTCGCCTCGCTGGATAACGATGATGATGGGGAGATGGATCGTCCGGTCTACCGTCACCGCGGCCATGAAGGCCGGCGCCATGCACGTCTCGCGCGCCATCATCGTGTGGCGGCTGTGCAGCATGCACGGCGCGTGGTTGGCGAATTGGAAGGCCGCTACAGCACGCGCCACTCAAGCCGGGCTGAACAGCGTGAACTGCGTCGCGAGAGACGCGAGGCCGCCGATCAGCGCGCCGAAGACGAGGCTGGCCTGTAGCCGCCTGTTTATCCCCCCAACACTAATGGACGAGAGAGCGGCGCTTCGCCGAAGCCCCCGGCTTTTGCCTTGCGCCGTCTCCAAACTTTCCAAAACTCAGGCGCGGCCGCTAAGGACGGCAAACCGCCAGGCCTTGAAACTGCAATCGACGTCGGTGAGGCCGGCCTCCCGCATCCATTGCAATTGCGGTTCCACGGGAGCGCAGCGATCATGCTGCATTCGCTCCTGCGCTTTCGCGATGTCGGCTTCGGCCGCGCCCAGGGCGCGCACCTGCTGGAGCCAGAATGCGGCGTAGCGTTCCTCGGCGGCGGACGTCGGCCCGAGCACCTGCTCGGCGTTGACGAACAGGCCGCCGGGGCGGAGCGCGGCGCGAATGCGGCGGAACAGCGCCTGCTTGGCCGCGTTGTCGGCGTGATGGATGGCGAGCGACGAGACGATCAGGTCGCGGCCGGTGCCGATATCGGCGGTTGTCATGTCGCCGACCGCAAAGCTGATGCCGGGATTGCCGGCAAAGCGTTGGCGGGCCTGGGCGAGCATGCCGTCCGAGGCGTCGAGCAGCTCGATCCTGGCATCGGGATAGCGGGCAAGCAGCATCGCGGCGAACAGGCCGGTGCCCGCGCCGATGTCGAGAACGTTAAGTGGCGTGGCGGCGTTGCTGCCGCGCCAGTCTTCGATCAGATCGAAGGCGGCGCCGTAAAACGCGTCGAAGCACGGAATCAACAGGCGCCGGGCCGCGTCATAGCTCGCGGCGCCGCGGTCGAAGGACGGTTTCGATGGGACTTCGGTCATGCTCATCACTCCGTTTGGATGGCACTGGCTTCAAAACTTACGGTCGCGCGCGGCAAAACCGTCGCGGCCTTGCCGGGAATCGCCACGTTCTGTTTTGCTGCGCGGGGCGCGGCTATCCTTGCCCGCCAAATCGCTTTCGGTTTTGAAAAAAGATTCCCGCCGGAAACAAGAGATCTAAGCAGGCATTCGTTGAACAACCGAGGAATGTCTGCGTAGCCCCATTCCGATTGAATCGGAAGACGGCTTCTCATCGTTTATTTTGTCGCTTTGCTGGAGAATACGGTAGCGCATTGTGCATTTCGGTGTGTTCGGCGGTGGCCCACGCAAGGCGTCATTCCCGCGCAAGCGGGAACCCAGTACTCCGCAGCGAATCCGGTGATTACTGGGTCCCCGCTTTCGCGGGGATGACGCCTGTGATTGAGGCTGCCCGGTGCCCACCTGAACGCAGAATGCTCTAAATCCCGCACCACTCCCTGGCGATCTGGGTGAAGGCGACCTGCGCCTCCTCGATGCGGCTGACATAGCAGAACTCGTCCGTCTGATGCGCCATGCTGGCTTCGCCGGGGCCCAGAATCAGCGTGGGCGGATGGCCATAGGCCTTGGTCAGCGCGGCGGCGTCAGTGAAATAGGTGGCGATGGTCGGCTCGGTCGGCGCGCCCGCGATCTCGCGCATCAACTCGAACACGCCGGCGACCCACGGGTCGGACGGGTCGCTCCACACGGCGGGGTAGTGGCTCCTGCGCGTGAAGCTGGCGTCCGTGCCGCCGATCTCGGCGAGCCGCGCCATCACCTCGTCCACGGTAATGCCCGGCACCATGCGGATATCGATGCCGAACCGCGCCTCGTCGGGCACGGAATTGACATTCATGCCGCCGCGCAGCCAGCCGACATTCAGCGTCGGCACGCCCACGGTAAAATCGCGGCCCGCGCCGAGATCGAGCCTCTCCAGCCGGCTGACGACGCGCGCGGCCTTGTAAACCGCATTGTCGCCCTTCTCCGGCGTCGAGCCGTGGGCCGTCACGCCCAGGGCCAGGCCTTCCACCCAGAGCACGCCCTTATGCCCGATCAGCGGACGATTCGAGGTCGGCTCGGCGACGACCATCGCGCCCGCTTCGCCCAGCACGTTGCCCTCCATCGCGGCAAGCATGTTGACGCCGTCGCAGCCGGTCTCCTCGCCCGCGCTGATGACAAGCACGAGCCCTGGCGTATTCGCAAGCCTCGGCGCAAGTTCGATGGCGGCCGCGATGAACGCCGCCACGCCGCCCTTCATGTCGGTGGAGCCGCGTCCATAGAGCTTGCCATCGGCGATGTCGGCCGCGAAGGGGGAGACGGTCCAGGGCGCGGCGCCGAGCGGCACGACGTCGGTGTGGCCGGAGAAGCAGAGCGGCTTCTTCTCGGTGCTGCCGCCGATGCGCGCGATCAGGTTCGCCCGGTTGTCGCCCATCGCGTCGTAGCGGATCGAGAAGCCGGCGGCCTCAAGCATCGCGCCGAGATATTCGGCGCAAGGGCGCTCGTTGCCGGGCGGATTGATGGTCTCGTAGCGGATGAGGCTGCGGGTGAGTTCGACGGCATCGACCATGGTGCGTGGCGTTCTCAGGCTTGGATTTCGGTGAGGCCCCGATAGTAGTCCAGCGCTTCCGGATTGGCGAGCGCCTCCTTGTTCTTCACCTCGCGGCCGTGGATGATGTCGCGCACCGCGATTTCCGTGATCTTGCCGGATTTCGTGCGCGGAATATCGGGCACCTGCACGATCCGCGCGGGCACATGGCGGGGCGTCGCGCCGTTGCGGATCTGCCGCTTGATCTTGTCGGCGAGCGCCTCGCCAAGCGTCAGGCCGTCGCGCAGCACCACGAACAGCACCACGCGCACGTCATTGTCCCAGTTCTGGCCGATGACGATGGATTCGCGGATTTCATCGAGTTGCTCAACCTGCCGGTAGATTTCCGCCGTGCCGATGCGCACCCCGCCGGGATTGAGCGTGGCGTCCGAGCGGCCATGGATGACGATGCCGCCATGCTCGGTCCATTCCGCGAAGTCGCCGTGATGCCAGATATTGTCGAACCGCGCGAAATAGGCGTCGTGATATTTGCGGCCATCGGCGTCGTTCCAGAAGCCGATCGGCATTGACGGGAACGGCCGCGTGCAGACCAACTCGCCCTTGCCGCCCGCCATCGGATTGCCGTCCTCGCTGAACACATCCATCGCATGGCCAAGACCCGGCCCCTGGATCTCGCCGCGCCAGACGGGGCGTGTCGGGTCGCCGAGCACGAAGCAGGCGCAAATGTCGGTGCCGCCGGATATCGAGGCCAGATGAATGTCGGGCTTGATGGCGTCATAGACATAGTCGAAGCCTTCCGGTGCCAATGGCGATCCGGTGGAGGTCATCGCGCGCAAGTTGCTCAGCCTGTGCGTGTCGCGCGGGCGCAACTCCGCCTTGCGCAGCGCGTCGATATATTTCGCGGAGGTGCCGAGCAGGGTCATGTCCTCGGCATCGGCATAGTCGAACAGAATGTTCGCGCTCGGATAGGTCGGTGAGCCGTCATAAAGCAGGAGCGTGGCGCCGCTGGCGATGCCGGATACCAGCCAGTTCCACATCATCCAGCCGCAGGTGGTGAAATAGAACAGCCTGTCGCCCGGCTTCAGGTCGCAATGGAGCTGATGCTCCTTCATGTGCTGGAGGAGCATGCCGCCCGCCGAATGGACGATGCATTTCGGCACGCCGGTGGTGCCGGAGGAGAACAGGATATAGAGCGGATGCGCGAAGGGCAGGCGCTCGAACCGCAAAGGCGCGGGAGCGTGGGGGCTGAGCGCGGCATCCCATGCCATGCCGCCGCGCAATGTAGGCGCCGTGCTGGCGGCCTCGCCGATATAGTCGGTGACGAGCGTGGCCGTTGCGGTCGGCAGGGCAGCCACGATGGCGCGCAGCTTCTCGCCGATGTCCAGCCGCTTGCCGTGATAGTAATAGCCGTCGCAGCCGATGAACACCTTCGGCTCGATCTGGCCGAATCGGTCGAGCGCGCCCTGGACGCCGAAATCGGGCGAACATGACGACCAGATCGCCCCGATCGAGGCGGTTGCCAGCATGCCGATCAGCGCCTCTGGGCAATTGGGCAGCATCGCCGCGACGCGGTCGCCGATACCCACACCCTGCGCGGTCAGATATTGCTGTACCCGCGAAACCTGTGCGGTAAGCTCGGCCCAGCTCAGCCGCCGCTTGACCTTATCCTCCCCCCAGAACACAAGGGCGGACCCGTCATTCGGCCGCTTCAGAAGATTCTCGGCGAAGTTGAGCGTTGCATTCGGGAAAAACTGGGCGCCGGGCATTTTGCCGGCTTCCGCGAGATAGGGCGCTTCGCCTTTTTCGCCGACGATCTCAAAAAAGTCCCACAGAGCAGGCCAGAATACCTCTGGAACGCGAACGGTGAAGCGATGCAGGTCGCGGCTGTCGTAGAAATAGGCGCCGTAGTGGCGCGACAGGTGGTCCATGAAGCGGGTGATATTGCTGGCGCGGACGTCATTGCCGCTGGGACGCCACAATGGCGTTTCGGTTGCCATGACTTATTTCTCCATGCGTTTGCCTCGCCTTCGCCATGAAGTCGTCCCAAACAGAGCGGTGTTTCGGTGAGGGGCAAGTGTCGGTTGGCAACTGTCGGTTGCCGTGGCTTCCTGGCTACGGCTCGATCATGATCGAGTGCGAATGAGATTGAAAGTCCCGTTTTTGGGTTATGCGCTGGCGGGGATAGCTTTCCTCTTGCCCTCCATATTGCTTGTTGCCTTCCTTCCCTTTCTGATCAACGCCCAGCCGATCCGGGCCAAGCTCGTGCGCGAGATCGGCAGCTGGACCGGCGGCAAGGTGAAACTCGCCGGATCGATATCCGTGCAGGATTTCTTTTCTCTTTCCGTCGAGGCGAACGATGTCGAGATCGGACGTTTCAAGGCCGGCATGCCGATCGAGGGGATCAAGGCGGAGAGCATCGTCGCACGCATAGCTTGGTTCAACCTGCTCTCGGGCAATTTCAATTTTGACAAGATCAGGGTCCGCGGCGCCGTCGTCAAAATGCGCGCGAGCGGGCTTGCCGATGCCGGCCAGCTTTTGTCGGATTTCGTTTCCGGCCCGCAGGATGCCCCATTTGACGCGCTGATCCTGGAGGACAGCGTCATCGCGCTGCGCTCGGGCAAGGGCAAACCCTATCGCCGCCTCCAGGTGGTCAATGCCGTGGCGCGCACCGCCGGGCGGGGACGCGTGCTCGTCGGTTCGGCGCGCCTGGTGTGGAAGGAGCGGCCGGCCAGCGTTTCGGTGCGCACCGCCTTCCATGTGACGACCGAGCCGCGAACGCCATTGCGGGTGGCGCTGGAAAGCGATCTCCTGACCGGAACCTTCGACGGCAGGGCTGTGCTCGCCGGCCCGGCCGATGCGGACGGAACGCTCGATTTCCGCTCGCCGGATCTGGCCGCCGCCTCGCGCTGGCTGGAGGTCGATATGAGCCCCATCGCTATCGCCCGCTCAGTGAGCGCGTCAGGCGATTTCACCGTCTCGCCCGAGCAGATAACGCTGATCGGCGGGGAGATATCGGTTGCCGGGCAGGTCGCGCAGACGGCGCTGACCGTCAAACGCGGTGGAAAGGTGCCGCGTGTCGAGGGCGTGCTGGCCTTCAATACGCTCGACGTGACGCCGCTGTTGGCCGCGCCACGGGAAGCCCCCGCCGCCACGCCCGCCGGGCCGTTTCGCATCCCCCTGGAAAGCGACCTGCGCGTTTCTGCCAGGACGCTCAGCTGGAACGGCATCGAGGCAGGCCCGATCGCGATGACCGTCGCCGCCAAGCCCGAGGAACTGAATGCCGAAATCGCCGAGCTGGGCTTTCAAGGCGGCGATATGCGCGGGCATATCGGGCTGGACATGACGGGCGCCGTGCCGCGTGCCACCGCGCGACTGACCGGGGAAAGCGTGGATGCCGCCGGTTTCCTGCGTCTCGCCGGGCAGCGCGACTGGCTGACGGGCGAGGCCGATGTGAATGTCGAGGCCGAAGCCAATTTCGAGGCGCCCAGCCAGATCCCGGGCCGGCTGGTTGCGCGCGCGCGGGTGAACTTCCCCGAAGGCGGCGAGATGCGCCTGGATATTCCCCGGCTCGCCACCTCCGCGCCGGGCGAGACCAGCGGCTGGGACGTGCTGGACCTGACCAGCGCGGCATTTGAGCGGCTGCGTTTCGACGTGACCCTGCGGGAGGGGCAGATCAGCTTTGCCAATGTGCTGCTGGCGGCCGCCGGGCAGCAGTTGAACGGGCGCGGCGAGATCGACCTGGCCGGACGCTCGCTGGACTGGCGCTTCCTTGTTCAGCCGACCAGCGAAACCGGACGGGACGGACGGACCGCTCCCGTCAAGGACGCCAGCGTGACCGGATCGCGGCTTTCGATCAAGGGCCCCTGGGCCAACCCCACGATTCGCAGGGACTCGGCTGCTTCCGTGCAGATGAAAATCGGCGATCACGAGGCGGGTCTTGAGGTTTCGCTGTCCCGGCGCTAAGCATCACTGCGAAAAGTGGCCTTCCCGGTTTTTCGCTAAAAATGATGCGAAAACAAAAAGCTAAGCAGGGCTTTCGTTGGCTCGCCAACGCGGGACCTGCCTAGAGCGGGATCACTCCAGGTGAAACCCCACGGTTCGGTGGCCGCTCTAGAGTCTTTGCTGGTCGCGCGATTTTTCAGGAAAACCGGATTCCACTTTTCCTGATCGCGCTCTAAGAGATAAGCTCGGATGGGCAGTCTTTCGCGCGGCCATGGCTAGTGCCGTGGACGCCTCTTCTGCCAACGCTTGCCGTGGATGAAGAGGCCGATAGCAGCGCATGAAACCGCGGACCAGCCCGATTTTTCCGCCAGCCTCCGTTCGCTCGGGGCGTGATCGCAGGTGGAAACCGCATTATCATCAGTCGCATCGCGCTTCGGGCGCTCTTGCTTGCCCAGGCGCGCAAGGCTGGGCTTTGGTCCGCCCGTTTGCCGCATTTTCCGGCCGCGCGGCAGTGTTCGCCTTGCCGGAAAATGCTCTCAGTCTTTATTGGCGCGCGCCTTCTGGCAGAAAACCGTTTTCCGCTTTTCCGAAAAACGCTCTAACGCTTCATTCTTTCGCTCGTGATACCGCATTGGAGGCTTCTCCGCCGGCCGGCAGCGCGGCTTGTCTGGCGATGCCGTTCCGCCGTGCTGCGTTTTCGCCGATTTCCGCAATTCGAGGGAGCTTGTATTGACGTCCTTCCGCCGCCATGCACTGGGTTTTGCCCTGCTCCCGCTGCTGCTCGCGGCCGCGCCGCTTCGGGCCCAGAACCCTCCCGCCGAAAACGAGGCCCCGGCCGTCGTCCGGCCCACGCCCGAGGAGGCTGCTCCGGAGCCCGCTCCCGCGCCTGCGCCGAGTGCCGAATCCGCGTCCCCACCGGCTCAGTCGGCCGTCGAGCCGGTCGCTCCCGTCGCGCCTCCCGATGCAGCGCCAGCCGCGCCACCACCGGCTCAGCCAGTGGTGGCCGAGCCGGTGGCTCCTGCCGCGCCGCCAGCGCCCAAGCCGATGGACCCCAAGGACGTCAAGCTCATCATCGCCTCGCGGGGCGGCGCCTATCTGAAATCACAGGAACTGGCCTATTTCGAGCCCTTCGCCCGCCGGTCCGGCTACGCCGTCTCGGCCACGACCTTCGACGGATCGCTAGGCGCGCTGGTGGCGCAGGGCTCGCCCGGCTGGGACGTCGTCGATCTCGACCAGCGCGAGGTCATGCTGGCTTGCGAGCAGGGGCTGCTGGAGCCGCTGGATCCCTCCGTGGTGCAACGCGGGCCGGACGGAAGCGCGCCGGCAGAGGATTTCCTGCCCGGCGGGATACAGCCTTGCAGCGTGGCCAATGTCGCCTGGTCGGCGGCGATCGTCTACGACAAGAGCCTCAAGGCCGTGCCGACCAAGGCCGAGAATTTCTTCGATTTGAAGCGTTATCCCGGCAAGCGCGCTTTGCCGCGTACCCCGGAGCATACGCTGGAACTGGCGCTTTTGGGCGACGGCGTGGCTCCCGCCCAGGTCTACGCGCTGCTCGCCACCAAGGAAGGCCAGGACCGCGCCTTCGCCAAGCTGACGACCATCAAGAGCCAGATCGTCTGGTGGGACAAGTCGCGCGACGGGCTGGACAAGATCGCCCAGAAGCAGGCGGCGATGGGGCTCGGCTTTAACGGGCGCGCCTTCATCGCGATGATCAAGGGGCGGCAGCCGCTCGCGATCCTGTGGGACCATCAGATCTACCATCTGAGCTATTGGGCCGTTCCCAAGGGCGCCCGGTTCGCAGGGCCGGCGCGCGAGTTCATCGGCTTTGCCACGGGCACTGGGCCCATGTCCGAGCAGACCCGCTGGCTGCCCTACGGTCCCGCGCGGCTCTCGGCGGTGCGCCTGGTGGGCAAGCATGGCGAGATCAACCTGGATATGAAGCCGTTCCTGCCCACCTACCAGCCCAATCTCCAGGGCGCGCTCGCCTTTGACGGCACATGGTGGGCCACGCAAGGGGCGGCGCTCAAGGACAGGTTTGCGGCGTGGCTGGAGGGACGCGAGCCCTCCGGCATCGAGCCACCCACCTCGCAATAGAGCGCGATCAGGAAAAGTGGGCACCGGTTTTCCGTGAAGATCGCGCGGGCCAGCAAAGAATCTGGAGCGGCCACCGAATTGTGGTGTTTTCACTGGAAATGATCCCGCTCCAGAGCGCGATCAGGAAAAGTGGCCTTCCGGTTTTCCTGGAAATTCGCGCGAC